>SAMEA104315433__coassemble_540_pt1 | contig 17266 bp, 20 predicted proteins | sample SAMEA104315433__metabat2_high_PE_030 | metagenome-assembled genome bin SAMEA104315433 (sample SAMEA104315433) | gut metagenome | biome: Monkey gut; feature: monkey-associated habitat; material: faeces | place: China | collected 2013 | reverse complement strand
TGGATAAATTTGGTGTGATACGCCAAACACAAATTTATCTTTTGGAGAATTAAATACATAATGCATTGCTATAGTTGCTTCTACAATACCCAAATCAGGACCTAAGTGACCACCGATTGTATCAACTTTGTTAATAATAGCTTTTCTAATATCTTCTGATAAGATATTCATTTCTTCTATAGAAAGTTTTTTCACATCTTTTGGTGAATTAACCTTTTTAAATACATCTGAATAAGTTTATTCTTGTGCATTTGCCATACTTGTTACTCCTATAATTAATAATGTTAATATTGAAATTAAAATTTTATTTTTCATACCTGCTCCATAATTTACTAAAATCTATAGTAAAAATTTTACAACTTGAGAGCTACTATCAGTCAACCCTAAATTTTACATTTGTTAAAAATTATTTATTAAGTATAATAATAATCAATTACTAGCTTGGAGAGAAATTATGTACACAATTAAAGAAGTTGCAGACAAAATGGAAGTTTCAGAACACACTCTTAGATTTTGGGCAAAAAGTGGATTTTTCCCATTTTTACAAAGAGATAATAACAATATCAGAAGATTTTCTGAAAATGACTTAAACTGGGTAAGAATAGTTAAATGTTTACGCTCAGTTGGAACACAAAACAAAGATATTAAAAGATATATCGACTTATGTATCGTAGGCGATTCTACTATAAAAGAACGTTATCAAATCATTTTAGATACAAAAGCAAAAGCACTCAAACAAATGGAAGAATTGAAAAAACAATTAGAATTATTAGATTATAAAGAAAATTTTTATAAAAATTTAATCAAAAATCATCTTGAAGATGAATGGAATCCTATGAACAATGTTAGAAAAGAAATGGAAACAACGGCATAGGACATTACTAAAAAAAGTCTGCAAAGTGATAAAATTGGTATGGATATTTTAAAATACTAGACTGCAAAAAGGACGCATATTCTTTTTGCAGTTTTTGTATTGTATCTGTTTTAGAATTTTCTTTTTCAAATCTCTTTGCGAGAATTTCATATTCCACGATATTTTTTGCACAAGTTACAAAATAGATTTCAGAATCTAGCATTTGAGCAAACTTTAGCACTCCAATAGGTAATTTTACTTTTCTATTAAGAATTTCAGCTTCATAAAAGGACTCAACATTCTTTGCAGAAAGTCTATCACCTGCCATAAATACAATTTCACCATTTTTCAGTTTTTCTTGAACTTCTACAGAAGTATCTATATCAATATCTTCAACTGGATAAATAGAAACATTTGTTTTTACTGCAATTTTTTCTAAAAAAGTATTAAAGATTTCACAATGATTTTTTTGCAAAAATATATTAACTCTTGGTTTTTCTTCCATAACCTTTGACAACAAAAGAGTTCTCATAAGTTCAACATTTCCAATATGATTTGTTATAAAAAATATACCTTGTTTATTTTTTAGCAAATTTGAAATCTCTGTCTTTACTTCATCATTTTCAAACACAAGATTTTTATAATCACCTGCTAAACCTTGAATTTTATCAACTAAAGAGTTCGCATAATTCAAAAAAATTTTAAATTTATTCAAAAAAGAAGGTTTATATTTTTTATTTTTTGTATATTCAGATAAATTTTCAAAATATGTTTTTAAAACTTCTTTTTGTTCTATCATCCCAATATATCCAAACAAAATTACAAAGAACGCAATTATTCTAAGCGGAATAACACCAAAGATTTTGTAAAGCCACCACGATAAAAGTAATCTTTTTACTCCAGCTGATTCTTCTTTTTGTTCAAACCATTCAGACATTATTTTTCACACTCCAGCAAAGTATAGTCGTGTCGACCGATATTATTATGTATTTTAGAAATTTTTAATCCAGCCTTTTCAACAAAACTTTTCATATCTTCAAACGAATACATTTTACTATTACCATTTGCCATACAAGTAAAATACAACGATGTATGCACAAGTGCATATTTTGCACCATCAAAAATTTGATTATCAATAAATGGTTCTAAAATATAAATTTTTGTACCGTCAGAGCTAGAAGCCTTAACTTTTTCTAGAATACTAATAATTTGTTCTTTTGAAAAACAATCCAAAAATTGACTCATCAAAACTGCACCCTTCATTTCTGGTAAAGTTTTATCTTTCAAAATATCAACAGGAATAAAGTCACAGCCTTTTAATTCTTCTTCATTTTTCACTACTTCAATATTTTCTTTTAAATCAAGCATAGCAACTTTTGATTTATTTTTTAAACAAACTCTTTCAAATTTTCCTGTATTACCACCAATATCATAGAATTCAAAAGGATTATTACTACTGATAATTTCATAAATTTCTTCAAAACAATTGTCAGAATAAAAATTATCAAATTCATACCAACTTTTTTTCATATTCTCAGGCAAAGTCGGTAAAAGAGGATAAATAGTTTCTGATTTTTGAACAAACTTGTTCAACCCCTCAGGTTTAGCATTTTTTAAAGAATTTGAAAGTTCACTCGCACCAAGGTAACAAACATCATTAACAAAATTAAAATTAACTCTTGTCATCTCATCATACAAAAAGACTTTTCCAAACTGAGTTGCAAAATATTTACCTTCATCATTTTTTTGCACGAGTCCAGAAACCTCAGCAACTTCCATTAACACTTTAATTGCATATTCAGAAAGATTTGTCATTTCAACAAGTTCAGAGCAAGTACAATTTTTATCTGCTAAAATTTCTAAAATTCCAAATTTTAACATTGCAGAAACAGTTTGAAATGTAAGTGGCGCAAAAGCAAGCTTTTGCGCTTCTGTTAATGTTTTAACCGTATTATGTTTTCTATTTTTTCTTTCGTATTTCATAATTAAACCTTATCATTTTCTGGCAATAACACCAAACTTAAAATATATGAAGTCAAAATTCCTATGCATAAAACTTTGCCCATAGAACTTATTAACGTAAAACTTGTTAGAGAAAGTAAAAAGAATGAGAAAACAGTAGATAGGCAAGAAATAAATACGGCATCCTTTGAATTTGTATCGCCACTTGCTCTAAAAATAGAATAATCTAAGCTAAAGCCTAAAATTAAAAATAGAGCTAATATACTAAAAATATTCATACTACAACCCAACAAGGATAGTAATCCAACTGCAAAAATAATTCCTAAAAACGGTGAAAGTATAATTTTTCTAGCCTTATTAAACCCATAAATACCAACTAATAAACCAATTAAGACAAAAAGTATAACTGGTAATATATATTGACAATGTTTACGGCAAGATTTAACAATTGCAGAAATATCTTTTGAAACAACTATTTGATTAAATTCATCTTCCAACATATATTCTGCAGGAACAATGATAAACGAAGTATTTTCATCTAACAAAAAGTTCTTTAAATATGGATATTTAAACAAATCCAAGCTTTCGACCTTATCATTATCAAAAGAATTTTTTAATTTTGAGATAGTTGATTTATTTAAGAAATTTGCGTAAACATCTAAATTTTCTAAATACAATTCTTTTATAAGTTTTTGATTTTCTTTTTGTTTTCTTTCAGATGGAACGAGTTTTGTCAGAGAAATGTATGGAACATTCTCATTTTCAAGTTTTTGAGTTATTTTTTCTTCATTTTTAATTATTTCGTCCAAATCTTTACCTTTTACAACGATAAAAGATTTATCTTTTGTTTCATAAATATTTTTGTACAAAGTCTCTGCCTTTAATAGAGATTTTGGAGGCACATAAAGAGCTTTTATATCATCATTAAAAGTTAATCTACACAAGCCAGACAAGAAAGTTAAACCAATCACTATAAGAAAGTATGTTTTAAAATTACTCAAATCTGGAACAGAAAAATTTTCGCCTTTTTTGATACCAAAATTAAACAGAGGTAAAATTAAAACTACAAATAAATAAACTCCAATAAGTCCAAAGGCTGTAAATATTGCAATTTCTTTTAAAACTTCAACCCTTGTAAATAACAAAGTTAAAAATGCTAAAACCGTAGTTAACATAGAAACAGTAAGACTTTTATAAAAAGTTTTTTTTCTTTCTGTCATATAAAAATGCAGAGAGTAATCCAAACTTATACCAATCAAGGTAGTTGAAAATACAAAAGTTAAGATATTTAGCGTGTCAAAAATTAAGTTAGTTACCAAATATCCAAAACCAATTCCAAAAAATATACTCAAACCTATTGGAACGAATATTTTTAAAGATTTAAAATATAAGCCACATAACAAAACTAAAGCCAATACAGAAATAACGCAGATTGTATTTATTTCAACAACTGATTTTGAACTTGTCATATAAGAATGAATCAAAGGACCTGTAAAATATATATTCACATCTCCTGAAACCAACTGATTTTTTAGTTTTTCCAAACCTTTCAAATAAGAAATATCAGAATTTAATACCAAAGTTAATTCAGAGTAATATTTTCCCTTATAACTTATTACATTACTAGTTGAGGTAAATCTTATACCATCAAAGGATTTAAGGTAACTTGTTAAAAACAAGTATGGATCTTTATCAGGCGTTTCGAGCATTATACCGATTGGATTGTATAAATCCTCCAAACTTTCTTTATCAATTTTTGAATAATCTTTATTTTTTAACAATGTTCTTTTATGCTCTGTCAAAAAATTATGAGGTTTGCTTTTGTACAAATCTAAAACATTTAGAAACTCTTTGTTTTCAACAGAAAAAACATTTGTATCTAAAGAAGATAAAAACTCATCTCTTAAATCTTCATTATCGTAATAATCAGTAGTTTCAAAGATTACGTGCATTTTATTGGACGCAAGTTTTGATAACTTAATTACATCCCTATTTTTTTCAGTAGAGCTTGATAAAAAGCCACTGATTAAATCTGTTTTAACTTGTTTGATATTTGATAAAGAAAAAACAGCTAAAACAAGTGTTGTTATTATAAAAATTATTGTTGATATTATTTTAATCTTTTTCATAGAACCAAATAGTTGTTTTTACCGAATTTGTAGTTGACACAATCATTTTAGAAATTCTTTTTGAGCCAGAAATTTCTATATATTTCAGATATTTTGAAGCTTGAGAATTAGTTTTTGGTTTTAGAGCAAATTGCCAAGGATTTGTATCTAAATAATAAAAATTAAACTGATTTTCAAGTTTTGAATATCTACGATTTGCAATAGCATTAATTATTTCATTAATTTGATTATATTCTTTTGGAGAATATGCATTTATCGCTCTTATTGGATAAGTTGTTTTAAAAGTAACACCGTTAGTTTTGTCATAAAGAAATTCCCCAGAAGAATTTAGGACAACATTGTTTGGCATCTTTTTTTCTTGTTTAAAATTACAATCAACATTTGAAAATACAGGCATTTTTTGAACAATATATTCCAATGATTTTGGAGAATTAAAAACATCTGCAAAACAAACCTGTGGAATAAAGAAAATCGCAATTAAAACATATATTATCTTATTATGCATTTTCATATTCCTTTATTTTATCAATAAGTTTTTTAGGTGCTTGATAAACAGTTTCTTTAGAATTCACCAAAATACCTATTTGTGTTGATTTAGCCTTAAAAATCTTTTCACCTGTTTTAATATCCTTAATTGTATATGATATTATAATAGCAGGTTCAACCTCTTCTAATATACATTCGACTTCTATTTTTTGGTTAAAAGTAGTGGGTTTAATAAATTTCAAATCCATCTTTGCAATTGGATACATATAACCGTCTTCATACATATTTATATATGTATAATCAATCATTTCAAACAAGTCACAACGAGCTTGCTCCAAGTATTTGACATAATTCCCATGCCAGACAATATTCATTGGATCTAAATCATTAAATGGTATTTTAATTATAGTTGTTGATTTTATCACAGCTATCCCTTGAAAATGTTCTTAGTTGGTAATACTCCCGAAGAGAAAATCTTTTCTCTATTATAGTACGTAAATACAAAATTTTCCTTAACTTTTTCAATTTTTAACTCAATTATTTCATCTGGTCTAATTATATTCTTAAATTTTATTCTTTTAATTTGACCGATTGAACATTCAATACCAAATGTATCCTTAGTTAATATTGATGCAAATAATAATTGAACAACACCAGCAAGGATTGGAAAACCTTCAAAGTGTCCTTTAAAAAAGTCACAGTGTTTGTAAAAATAAACCTTAAAGTTTGCAAAATTTTCTTTTATTTCTCGTTTTAAAATCAATGGATAAGACATGTTTATATCAAAAACTTCAAGAATTTTGTTTCTATCAACTTTACCTCTTTGAGTTTTTGGGAGTTCATCAATAAATTTAAATTTTTGAGGAACAATCTCAAAAAATTCTTTCAAATACATTTTTAATTCTTTTTTTATTTGCAAAATATCGTTGTTTAAAACGAATTCAAAACCTTCATTTGTTAAAGAAATCATTGACGCAATCTTATCCTCATAATTTAGACAATAAGCTTCTTTTACAAATTTATGTTCCTCTAATTTTTGCTCTAATTCTTCTGCAGAAATTCTTTTTTCATAAACCTTAAGAATTCTATCAACTCTTCCTAAAAGTTCTATCTCACGATTTTCAATAGGTTTTATCAAATCTCCTGATTTGTTTATATTTTCTATAGAATAATTTGTTTTTATAAATGTATTTTCATCAAAAATTATTTCTACATTATTAAATAATTTTAGGTTAGAATTTGGACTTTCTCTATGTGCAATAATACCTGATTCGGTACTTCCATATATTTCAGTAACGCTGTTTGAAATATTCAATGCATAATTAAATTCTTCCTTCTTCAACTTTGCACCTGCTGTTATAATCTTTTCTAATTTTAGATTAATATTTTCTGAATACTTATTCATTTTTTCTAAAAAAGAAGGCGTTGTAACAAGCAAAAGGTTTTCGCCTTTTATATCTTCTGGATAATTTATTCTTTCTAAATCAATACATAACCCACTATTAAGAGGTAACATCAAATAAAAAGTTAGCCCAAATAAATGGTTAAATGTTGTTGTTGAAATAACAGATTTTGCATTTTTTAAATCAATCTCACTAATCAAATCATTTGCTTCTCGAATAAGATTTTCCAACGATTTTTTAATACATTTATTTTCGCCACTTGAACCTGATGTAAAAATATTTATGATAACTTCATTCTCATCTATAGTATTAAAAATTAAATTCTCATTTTCCCTCGCTTGATTATTTAAAATAAAACCACCAAACGATTTCATTTTTTGAGTATCATTTACAAGTGTAACTTCTTTATTAGAAAATACACAAGCCATAAAATTTATAAAAAATTCAAAATTATCATTTGAAGCAATAATAATATTTTTATCTTCCACAGAACGTAAAAAATCAATCTTTTTTGAAATAATCGGTTTAATTTCTCCAACCATATATGAACGGTTATTCCCTTTTAAAATAACCTTGTTATCAAAATCATTGGTATAAAAATATTTTAAAAAACTAACAGTCATACTTCTTCTTAAAATTTATTCTTACCATATATTCTATTATAAAAAACACACCAACTAGCATATATGATAAAAATCCATTATAAATAGCCCAAACTTTTTCACTCATAAAAACAGTCGCTAAAGAAATAAAAAAGTTCGCTAACATAAAAATAGACCAAATATAAGTAAGTCTTCTTGTGTATTCAAGAGCCTTTGGCTTAATATTAGGTTCCATAAGTTTTGCCATTTTTTGGATAACTGTTTCTTCACTAAAAGTTGAACCAAAGAAAATACAAAACAGCACAAAGTTAACAATTACAGGATAATATTTTGCGACAATACAATTTGTATAGTGAAAAATTAAAATCACTAATAACATTATAAATATTGAAATAGCAAATTTAAACCTACTCATTTAATAACTCATTAATAGCTTCAACAACATCAGAAACAGTTCTAATTTGTTTAAAATCTTCTGGAGAGATTTTTTTATTAGTAAATTTTTGCAATCTTACAGCAATATCAACAGCATCAATACTATCCAAATCCAAATCTTCAAACAAAGTAGCTTCAAGCGTAACTTTATCTTCTGGTAATTCAAATTCATCTACCAATATAGATTTTAATTCATTAAAAATTTCATCTTTTGAATAACTAGCCATTGATTTGACCTTTCACAAATTCTGCCAATGTTTTTATTGAGTAAAAATGTTTTTTATTTTCTTCTTTATTTGTACCCATTGAAAGATTATATTTTTTTCTTCAAAGCCATACCAAGCTCTAAAGCATCAATAGAATCTAATCCTAACCCATCAATAAACAGTGGCTCTTCACTATTGATATCATCAGGTGTTATTTCTTCTAATTCCAAAGTATCTATAATAAGATTTTTTAATTCATTTTCTAATTCGTTCATAAGAGCATTATATAATAAAGTATTTAATTATACAAAGACTTTGCAATTTTATTGGTCAACTCTCTTTTACTTTCAATATCATTCAATGCTAAAAATGGGGTAATCTCAATTTCTGCAAGTTTTTCGATAAAAAACTCAACTCGTTTTTCATCAACATCATAGATTGGTTTATGTATAAACATAAATTCGCCTTCTGAATATAATTTTATTGGAACAATATTTTTATGAGAATTTAACGCTATTAAAGATGAACCTTTTTTAAGTTTTGGACAATCATCTTTTTTATGGCGAGTACCAGAAGGAAAAATTACAATATTAAATCCTAAATCCAACATACTTTTTGATTCAGTTTTAAGTTCGTCAATTTCAACATCATTAGAAATAAAAATACTTTTAATAATATTTGAAAAAAGAGGATTTTTAGTAAGCTCTTGTTTTACAAAACAAGTTGTTCTAGGAATAAGCCCAATCAATATAACAATATCAATAAAACTCGGATGAGTTGCAACAATAACCTTATTTTTTATAGATTTTAATTCCTCATAGTTTTTTATATTAAATTTTGCAAGCCTAGTACATCTAAATAAATTTAATAAAATTTTTCCCCATAAAAAATAAATCACATCTGATACAAAAAACTTATACTCTGTTTTATTAAAAAACATCTTTGCAATTGGAAGTACGAATGTATTTAAAATAAATGCGAACAAGGTAAAAATAATTAACACTAAAATACAAATTATTGAACGGAAAAATCTCATTAATTTACCCTTTCAATAGAATAACAACCAAAGTTAATCTTATCTATTTTGGCTTCCAAAAATTTTACAAAATCTGCAAATTCATTTTCACAAGTATTATTAGGACTTTTTATCAATCTACATTTTATATCGCCAGAATTCTTTGAAATAAGACAAGATAGCGAATTTATTTTTTCATTTTCTTTATCAACATAACAGAATAAAGAATTTTCTTTATCGGATAAAATAGATTTTAATAAGCCCATAGATAATGACTTATTTTCTGCAGAAAGAGCAGTATAAGAATTCGTAAAATTATTTATTTGAGAAAACAATCCGACCAAATAATTATGAACAGAACTTGAAAATAAATTTGGAGAAACCTCATTGTCTTCAATATATTGGTCAATAATTTTAAACAATCTTTCTAATTCCCCATACCGAGAAGAATAAACAATCTCATCAATTTTGCAATCTTTAAATGCAGAAAGAGTATAAATTGCATACTTATCAATAGAGCTAAGACGTCTTCTAATCATCATCGGAAGAAAAGATATATCAATCTCACCGTTTTCTATGTATTTATAATCCTTTATATAAAAATATTTTTCATCTGATATTTCCATAACTTTATTATATAATAAAGTCATCGACTATGGAGATAATTAATTATAACGCTATCTGTAATTTAGGTTCAGACATTGATGAGATATTCATTAATGCTATTAATGGTGAAAATAATAAATTTGAAATTTCAGAAAATATTATAAAAAATAAAAAAGTTAGAGTTGGAAAAATAAATACGCCACTCGAAAAAATCGAAAATGAAAAATTTAACCTTAGATGCAATCAACTTATTTTGACTTGTTGCAAATCGTTAAACATTGAACAATATATTGAAAAATATGGACGAGATAATGTTGGAGTTGTTGTTGCAACAACTAATTCTGGAGTTGAAGAATACGAAAAAACAAAAAATATTGAACACTCAGAACTTGGAAACCCTGCAGTATTTTTAAAAGAATACTACAGATTAAATAATTATTTTTCATCAGTATCAACAGCTTGCTCTTCTGGAATAAAAGCATTTTCTATCGCAAGAGATTTATTAAATTCTAAATTTTCAAAAGCAGTTATCGTTGTAGGAGTTGATTCTTTGGCAAAAGTTCCGATTTTTGGATTTGATTCACTTGGAGTACTAACAGATAAAGCAACCAACCCTATGAGCAAAAATAGAGAAGGCATAAATATTGGTGAAGCTGTTTCAGTTTTTGTTGTATCAAACGAAGGAGGCAAAATTGAAATAACTGGAATTGGTAAAAATACAGATGTTTACCACAATACAACACCCGATCCAGAAGCGAAAGAAGAAATCCTTGCAATAAAACAGTCACTTGAAGATGCAAATTTAGAGCCGAAAGATATAGATTACATAAACCTTCACGGTACAGGTACAATTGCGAACGATTTAATGGAAGCTAATGCAATAAATAAAATTTTCGGTGATAATGTGCCTGTTAGCTCAACAAAACCTCTTACAGGACACTGTCTTGGCGCAGCCGCAAGTATCGAAACAGCTCTTTGCTGTAAATTATTAGAAAATAATAACAAAAGAGTTTATCCTCATATTTATGATGAAGAATTTGATAAAAATTTACCAAAAATAAAACTTGCCCAAAAAGAATCTACATTAGAAAACTTAAAAACTTGTATGTGCTTGAGTTTTGGATTTGGGGGAACAAACGCAGTAATGATTATGCGAGGTAAAGATGACTGATTTATCAAAAGTTTTACCACACAAAAAACCAATGATTTTATTGGATGATATTATAAAAGTTGATTTAGAAAATAAATACGTATCAACATATTTTCATGTGAATGATAAAAAAATGTTTTATGATAAAACTCTAAAAGGAATCCCTTCTATTTGTGGTATTGAATTTATGGCTCAAACTATAGGTTGCTACGCCTTTTACTCAAAAAAAGAAAAAGAACCACGAATTGGGTTTTTACTAGGCAGTCGACTATATAATAACTCAATAGATTTATTCAAAGAAAATGAAACATATACAGTTAAAGCAGTTGAGGCATATTACGATAACGATATTTCTGCATTTGATTGTTTTATTTATGATAAATTAGAAGAAGAAGTCGCAAGCGCAACAATAAATGTTTATCAAAGTGACGACGACACAAATATGGAGTTTATAGGACTAAATGGATAACAGTAATAAAGAAGTTTTAATAACAGGTTCAAACCGAGGAATAGGAAAAGCAATTGCAGAATATCTTTCAGATAATGGCTACGACATCGTTTTACATTGTTCGAAAAATGTTGAAAAACTTGAAAACTTAAAAAAAGAAATTTTAAATAAAGGTGTAAATTGTAGATGTCTTGCTTTTGATGTTAAAAACAGAGAAGAAACAAAAAAAGTTTTATTAAACGATATTGAAAAAAATGGTATTTACTATGGAATAGTTTTAAATGCAGGAATAGCAAAAGATAATCCATTTCCTGCAATGGAAGATGACGAATGGGATGATGTTTTAAGAACAAATCTTGATGGGTTTTACAATGTTTTAAAACCACTAAGCCTGCCACTTATACAATCAAGAAGAGGTAGAGTAGTAACACTTTCATCAATTTCAGGATTAACAGGAAACAGAGGGCAAGTTAATTATAGCGCATCTAAAGCTGGGTTAATTGGAGCAACAAAAGCATTCTCACGAGAAGTCGCAAAAAGAAATATTACTGCAAACTGCGTTGCTGCTGGAATTATTGATACAGAAATGACAAAAAACATTCCAGATGAAATAATTAAACAAGTACCTCTAAAAAGAAAAGGTTTGCCTAAAGAAGTTGCAAGTCTGGTAAATTATTTACTAAGTGAAGATGCAGGTTACATAACAGGACAAGTTATTTCTGTAAATGGAGGACTTTATATCTAATGAAAAGAGTTGTTATTACAGGAATGGGAATAACTTCCCCACTAGGTTCAAGTGTTGATAGTGCGTTTAAAAGATTAAAAACATACAAAAATTGTATAAAATACTGGGACAAACTTGATAAATATGAAAATCTGAACACAAGATTGGTAGCTACAGTTGAAGGGTTTGAAACGCCAGAACATTTTGACAGAAAAATCAAAAGAACCATGGGCTCAGTTGCAATAATGGCCGTTGCAACAGCAGAAGAAGCATTAAAAGATTCAGGATTGTTAGGTGATGAAATAATAACGAACGGTAAAACAGGCGTTAGCTACGGATCATCATCAGGTTCGCTTGATGCAATTTTAGATTTTTATTCAATGTGCGTTGAAAACAAAGTTAAAAACCTTAATTCAGGCTCATACATAAAAATGATGCCACAGACAACAGCCGTAAATATTTCTCTATATTTTAAAACTCACGGAAGATTGATAACCTCTTCAACTGCTTGTACATCAGGTTCTATGGGAATAGGTTATGCTTACGAAGCCATAAAAAATGGTTATCAAACTGTTATGATTGCAGGTGGGGCAGAAGAAATTCACCCAACACAAATTGGTGTTTTTGACACTTTGTACGCAACAAGTTCTAAAAACAACACACCAAATTTGACTCCATCACCTTTTGATAAGGATAGAGATGGATTAGTTGTAGGCGAAGGTGCAGGAACATTGATTTTAGAAGAATATGAACACGCAAAAAATCGTGGAGCTAAAATATATGCTGAAATCGTTGGATTTGCAACAAACACTGATGGAACACACATAACAAATCCGAATAAAGATATGATGAAAGAAGTTATGATACAAGCGATTGACAATGCAAAGATATCAAAAGAAGAAATCGGATACGTCAACGCTCACGGTACAGCAACCATTCAAGGTGATGTTGCAGAATCAAATGCAACCAAAGAAGCTTTTGAAAGAAATGTTCCAATAAGTTCTATAAAAAGCTATACAGGTCATACACTTGGAGCCTGTGGGGCTATAGAAACTATTCTGAGTATTGAAATGATGAATAATAAATGGTTTACACCAACGCTAAATTTGAAAAATCTTGACGAAAATTGTGCAGAATTAGATTATATTGTAAATGAAGGTAGAAATATTGATACAGAATACATAATGACAAATAACTTTGCCTTTGGTGGTATAAACACATCGATTATTTTAAAACGAGTATAAAAAAGAAGTTATTTCTATCCTCTTCTTATAAAACTTTTATTATGCCTTATATCAAGCTTTACATTTTCTGCTTCACAATTGAAAAAGCAAGTGTACATTTGAGAATCTTTAACAGAAGCTTGGTTAGAAACTTCTGTAATCATAACAGGGAATAATTTACCAACTGTTTGAAATTTTCCATTTAAAATATTATCAAGAGCTTTATTATTGGTTGAGCTACATTAGCATTGATATTCATAACTTATTATTCTCCTACACACCCTTACACGTTCAGTAAATTTACTGAATGTGTAAAATTGCCACAGACAAATAATTTTTATAGATTTAAATAAGATTATTTATTATACAAAGTATTTCGGTAATCTATTTCCATAATCACTTTTATCGACAAACAAGGAATAAAAAGCATTTGAGCATTTGTTAGAAGCCTCCTTTAAGGAATCTACTAAAGCTTCTCTAACGTACCCTAACCTTGAATGTTCACGTCTATATTCTTCTTGTCCATCATCTTCACATATTACAGTAGGAAACATTCTGCATACTAGCAATTTTTTCTTATCATCTTTTGTATTTACCAAAGAATAAACCTCTGTATTATCTTCTTTTGTTTTTCTTAACTCTACAACATCATTTGTCGCAACATGAGAAAAAGTTCTCAAAGCCTTATCAAAAGCTTCTTTATCGTTCTTATCAACATATTTATAAAGCTGATTTACAAGCTCATTTTCTTTTAGCCTCGCTTTAAAACTTGGTTGAGCCATATTTGCATTAATGTTCATATAAATTATTCCTTTACTTACACACACTTATTACAGGATTTGTAAGTTTGCTAAAGCTTCAAAATTGCCTAAATTTTGAAAGATTTTTACAAAGATTAATAAATCAATTTAATAGAATAAAAAAATACTAACCAGTTGGGGTATAACACTCTAATTTTGATGAGGTTTAATATAAGTATATTAAATCTTTTTCATACTTCCAGCTATTCTTAAATTCAAGAGGCATTACGCCTCTTTTTTTTTTGCAAACAATTTTACTTAAGAAAAATTGTTATTAATTAATCTTTTTTGTACATAGTAAACAGAAAAAAACACTATTTTCTATCATTTTTATTTATAATATATTTAATAAAACTTTTATCAATAAATCTATATATCCAATCAGAAACTATTGCCAAAATTACAGAAGATACGAAAACTGCTGGAACAATTACTATATACCAATTCAATTTTGCTGTCACATCTGAAATATTTGCGTTCAAATAATGATAGAAAATATTGTCAAATATAAATGAGGATAGAAATATCCCTAAACTAAGATTTGCAATGTATGAAATTACGCTTTTTATCTTTTCTGGTAAATTAAATTTTATATTTAATACACAAATAAAGAAAAGTACAGAAGTTAAGAAATTTTCTATACCCCACCATTCATCCAAGGAATGAGCATTCCAAGGACAATTATGTGACAAAATACAATTTAGAACTGTAAATCCTACAAAGAAAAATATAAACAATAAACTTAGCCATTTTCTATTTATTTTTGAATTATATTTTGCAATATAAGCACCAACTGCATAATACATTATTGGCCAAATTCCACCCCATTCACCAAGAATAAATGTTGGATTTGTAGAAATAGATGGCAAAACTGTCAGAAAAATTAAAGTTGATACAATAAATGTATCCTTCTTAAAATCAGAAAACATTTTATTGATAAATGGAATTAATAAAAATAATCCAATGTACATATCAACGTACCAAGCATAACCTGATAGTTTAAAGTCAATAAATCCATTTATATAATTTATATCATCAAAAAATCCATAAGGATGCAAAAGTACACGAACAACTAAAGTAATTACTGAAATAATAATATACGGAACAATAATTCTTTTTAAACCCATATAAAATTTCGCAGAAAATTCTTTTTTGTACATTAAAAATCCAGTAATCAAAAGAAATAACGGAATGCACATCATAGAAAAAGTTCTTATTGCTGTCATAATGTACATTCTTGGACAAGAAACTGGTGTTTGATAAAAACCATTGTACAAAGAAAAATGGACAGAAACGACTAAAAATACAGCAATGCATTTTATAACGTCAATATTTATATTTCTAATTTTTCACAATTCATTCATACAAATATACTTTTTATTCTTATGATAGTTATTTTTTATATATTATATCAGAAATACAATATATCGTATATTATATTGTATTTAAACTATAATTGTAAAATTCTTAAACTGTAATATTGATTACGTATAATAAAATTTCAATGTTATAATTAACCTATAATCTAATAAAAAGGAGTGAATATGATAAAAGTTTTATTTGTCTGTCTTGGTAATATTTGCAGATCACCAATGGCACAAATAATTTTTGAAAACATGATAAATGAGCAAGGACTTGAAGACAATTTTGAAGTAGATTCAGCTGGCACAGAAGGTTATAATGAAATGTGCCAAGCAGGTATTCACAGAGGAACAAAAGAAGTTTTACGTAAAAATGGAATATATTTTAAAGAACATTATTCTCGTAAAATAAGAAAACATGATTACGAATATTATGACTATATTATAGCTATGGATTCTGAAAATATTAGCGATATTGAATACATTGTAGGTGAAGATACAGATAATAAAATTAAAAGACTTTTGGATTATACAAATAACCCACGCAACATAAAAGACCCGTGGTACACAGGCAATTTTGATGAAACTTACGAAAATGTTGTTGAGGGTTGCACAGCTTTTTTAGAATACTTGAAGGCTGAAAAAAAATACTAACCGGTTGGGGTATAATATTTTTATTTTGATGGGGTTTAATATAAGTATATTAAATCTTTTTCATACTTCCAGCTATTCTTAATTTATAGAGGCATTACGCCTCTATTTTTTTTGCTTTTAGCTTGCAAGTCTTAAGTTATCACAACCCCAAAACAGGAAAAAAGGTTACTGCTACTGCGAAAAATAAAGAGGGTGTTAAAGGTGATACCTTAAAAATTAATGCAAATAAAACTCTTAAAGATCGTTGCTCATTGATTATTCAACTTGAAAGGAATTTTTAGATATGAAAAGTGTAATTAGAAATGGTGAATATTTATTAGTTGTGGTCTTGTTCTTGAATCCATAACGGCAACGTATTCCCAGTAAGGACGATTGTCGGTGTTATCCATTTGAGTTTTGTATCGTCCTGTCATATATGCAGTTTTGTATTTATTGAATCTTGGTTTATTGATACAGTATAGTCCTGTTTTACCACTTCCAGCGTTTGCAACTAAACAAGAACCAACACCATCAGTTGTATAAATTCTTGAGTCTTGTGAGTTTCCGACAGTTTCTTGAATTTGGTTTAAACCGACTTTGACAGTATTCTTTGAATCGCCTCCGATGAAAGGAAATATTTTTCCGATACATTCTCTTCCAAGACATCCGACAATGTACACTCTTTACCTATTTTGAGGAACACCAAAGAACTTAGAATTAAGAACCTGCCATTGCTGTAATATAACACATGAAATGATTTCTTGTAACACTTGGTTTGATTATTTAGGGCAAAAGGTTTTATAAAATTAAAAATATTTTCGGAATATAAATTGATAGAATTTAGACAAAATTTCTCTAATTGCTTAAGTTCGAGGGAAAAGCAGTAAATGATATTAAAAAAGCAGACATTTATAATGCCTTTCTAAAAAATGAAGATAAAATCTATGTTCAAAATAACAAAACAAAAATGGTTGCAGGTTTATCAAAAAAACCTTTGAATAAAATTATATCAACAATTTTTACTTGTAATATTGAAAGCAGATATGCTTTTAGAATGTTTTTTGTTTGTAATATCAAAACTTCTTTTGATAATTGCATCTAAAACTTCAGACGATATTTTATTGACGTCAACTTTGCACCAATGAGATTTATTCATGTGCCAAGCTGGAGTTATAGATTCAGGATATTGATCTTTTAGTATTGAGATTGTTTCAGGCTCAGCCTTGAGGT
>SAMEA104315433__coassemble_470_pt1 | contig 18860 bp, 20 predicted proteins | sample SAMEA104315433__metabat2_high_PE_030 | metagenome-assembled genome bin SAMEA104315433 (sample SAMEA104315433) | gut metagenome | biome: Monkey gut; feature: monkey-associated habitat; material: faeces | place: China | collected 2013 | reverse complement strand
CATCTACAAATTTATGGGATAGTATTCAAGTAGAGATGGGTGCTGAATTTGATAAAATCAAAATTCCTTTAGGTGATTTAAAGAAAATCAACGAGGGTGTAATTATAGACGTAAGTTCAATTTATAACAATAAGATTTCACTAAAAGTAGAAGAAAAACTTATTGCAGAAGGTGAACTTGTAATTGTAAATGACAGATACGGCGTAAAGGTTAATAAGATTTTTGCACAAAATGATGAGCCTGAACAACAACATGTTGAACAACAAATGCCACAACCTGAAATAATGCAACAACAAGTGCCAGAGGGAATTGACCCTGCAATGTATGAACAAATGACACCTGAACAAATGCAACAAATGCAAATGCAACAACAACAAATGATGCAAGAGCAACAAATGGGACAACCTATGATGGATCAACAAATGCCACCACAAGAAGGCGAACAACCACAAGGTGACGATTTTGACTATAGTGACTTTGAATTAGATGACGAAGATATTTAGGTTTTAAAAGGAAAGAAAAATGCATCATTTTATAATTAATATTACAGTTTTCACTTTTGCAATGATAGGGCTAATCTTTTTTGCTCTGCTTGTTTATAAAAAAGTATCAGATTTTGGCGTAGGCTCAAGACCAAATTCAAAGCTTAAAGTTTTAGATATGTTAAGAGTTGCACCAAGCAAAGTTTTTTATGTAATTTCTACAGGAAGTGAAAAATTTTTGGTTGCCTCAGATACAAATTGTATGAATTTAATTTCAAAAATCGAAGGCGACGCATATATAGAAGAATAAATTAAAGGAAAGAAGTATGAATAACATCTTTGGTGATATGAATCCAGTTTTACAAATGTTAGTAGTGATGACAATGTTTTCGCTAATACCATTTGTATTTGCATGTATGACAAGTTTTTTAAGATTTGTCGTGGTATTTTCAATGTTAAAAACTGCAATGGGTACTCAACAAGTTCCACCATCAGTTGTAATAATTGGATTATCGATGATTTTAACTTTTTATACAATGGGACCAGTTTTTCAACAATGTTATGAGCAAGGACAAGTTCCATATAAGAAAAATCAAAATTTGATAGAAGCAATTGATGCTGGTTCAAAACCATTAAAAGAATTTATGATGAAGCAAACAAGAGAAAGTGATTTGGCATTTTTTATTGAAATGTCCCACAAACAACCTCCAAAATCTCCAGAAGATATCACAATTTGGCAAGTTGCTCCTGCGTATATCATAAGCGAATTAAAAACAGCTTTTGAAATCGGCTTTATCGTATTTGTACCATTCATTGTACTTGACTTGGTTGTAGCAAACATACTGTTAGCACTAGGTATGTTTATGTTATCACCAACAATCATTTCATTGCCGTTCAAATTGCTTATATTTATCGCAGTTGATGGATGGGCCTTGATTGTTCAAGGCTTGGTATCAAGTTACAACTAATATTGTCGGGTTGATGAACTCACCTACGAAAAACATGTCATTGCGAGGGACGTAGTGACGAAACAATCAAAAAAACAAAACAAAAAGAGGAAAACATACTATGGAAATGTTAATGGAATATATGGCAAAAGGTTTTGTCGCAATGCTTTCAATATCAATGCCGTGCGTACTTGTTGCAGCAGGTATCGGTTTGGTTGTAGGTATCTTGCAAGCCGTAACCCAAGTACAAGAACAAACAATTGCAGCTGCTCCAAAAATTTTGGCAGTATTTTTAGTTATCGTAATTGGTGGTGTTGGATTTGTAAGAATTTTAACAAACCTCTTTACAGATGGCATGGCTCTTGCTTTTAACGTTGTTCCACGTTCTGATAGCTATGTTTTGAGTAGCAATTATTATAAATATACAAAACCACCTTTTATGGATGAATTTAATGCATCTGAACCTGATAAATTAAACGGTAATTTTTCTAAAGATTCAACTGCACCAACTGGTTTAGGTTCAAAACTTAAAAATCAAGAAAAATATATTCAACAAAGAGATTCTGCTGATCCGAAACCAGATTTCTTAGAAGATTTAACTATTAAATTTAGAAGAGGTAGATAAATTTGAAAAAAGGGCTTTTCTATTTCGTAATAATTTTAACATGTGCAATTTTTATTCCAAAAGTTTTTGCTTTTGATGATTATGTTGTGCATACAACAAAGCCTGTAAATAAAGTGGTATCTTCTGATAGAAATATTGTTACTGCTAATGTACTTGTTACTATTATGAATGAAAAAGATACAATATTGATTTCCCCTAAAAGTGAGGGAAAAGCAATATTGATATTTGAATTTAAAGATGAAACGATAACTGTTCCTGTAACTGTAAAGAAAAATAGAACGGCTTTTAAGAAAAATACAGGTCTTGAGTTTGTAAAACTTGATCCCCCTCCACAATTATTTCAAATAGATTTGCCTCCAAGAACTGAGGGGATAAAATAATGGAATTTTTAAATGGTTTAAATTCATTATTTCCAATGTTTATGACTTATTTTGGTTCAGGACTTGTTATCTTTGCTAGAGTTGCAGGTTTTTTTAGATTTGCTCCTCTTTTGAATAGAAAAGAAATCTTCTCTATGATAAGACTTTGTCTTGCAATACTTGTAACAGTAATGATTGTGGGCTTAATTCAACCAAAACCTTTACCATTTGAAGATTTCGGTGGGTTGTTAATGGCATTAATTTTGAATTATGCAGTAGGTGCGATGATAGGTTTTGTAGCTCAATTGCTACTTTTAGCCATTGAAGCTGGTGGAGATATGATTAATATGCAAATGGGTTTGTCTTCTGCTATGGTACTTGACCCTACAACACAGTCACAAACTTCGATTTTGAGTAGAATATTTGGGCTTTTAGCAATTTTAATTTTTATACAAGTCGGTGGAGTTTACTGGTTGTTTAGAGCCTTGATGAGAACTTTTGAGATTTTTCCGTTGTATGCAACTTCTATACCACTAGAACAACTTGTAAACTTAGATTACGTTATACAAATGACATCAAATGTTTTGTATATGGGGCTACAAATAGCATCACCAGTTCTTTTGGCGACATTAGGGCAAGATATTATCTTGGGTGTAATTTCAAAAACTGCTCCACAAGTAAACGTATTCCAATTATCATTCCTTTTTAAACCAGTATTGGGCGCAGCGATTATGATATGGATTTTACCAATGTTATTTAGCGTAATATCTGATTACTTCACATCTTATGCAAATATATTTTAAAATTTCAGATAATAAACAAAACAAAACAGGGTGCATTTTATGCACCCTGTTTTTCTTTTATAAATTAGTCATCAATTTATTAGCCTTGAGTTTTTTTAGAACCATCTGCATTGATTTTACCAGTATTGAAATCAGCAATCATTTTTCTAATTTCTGTATCAGATTTGCCTTCGATTGCAGAAGCACTCAAACCATATACTCTAGCATCTTTGTAAGCATTAGATTTTTCAGCTGGTTGAGATGCTGTTGTATCTGTAGTACCAGTAGCGGCACCAGATTCATCTGTAGAGTTCATATTAATGCCCATTGATTGAGCATTGATACCAACTGATGAACCCATTACGTTTGCAAGGCTACCTAAAGCGCCACCTTGATCCCAGCCAGTAACAGCTGCGCCTGTTTTTTGTAATACTTGAGCAGCGCCACCAGCGTTAACTTTACCACCAGTAAAGCCGCTTACCCATTTATCCATTTTGCCTGAGAATTCTTTGATTGAGCCTAAGAAACTATCTTTAGCAGCACCAACCATATTTGCGAATTGAGCTGTATTGTTCAAGCAAGATGCAGCTGAACCTAAGAATGACATACCTGCACCGATAGCACCTAAAATGTTACCTTTAGCAATGTTGTTTACAGCAGTACCTGCAGAACCAACAGTCATTGTAGCATCACCGATAAGTTGAACACCTTTACCAACTTTTTGTACGCCGATACCAGTTGTGCCAACACCTTTACCAACTGCAGTAATTGTGCTACCTGTTGTAACGATAACATTACCACCTGCTGTAACAGAAGTTGATGAAGAAGCTACTGCTGTACCTGCTGGAGCAGTGAATGTAAAGCCTAATAAACCTGCTGCTAATGCTTTCAAGCCTGTACCGATACCTTTCATAACAGTACCTGTACCTTTAACAACTTGACCAGTACCTTGCATTACTGTACCTGCAGTTGTCATACCAATACCAACTGCTTCTGTTGCAACACCTGCAACTTTAGTGTACATACCGTATTCGCTAATTTTGTTGAATACTTCTGCAGTTTTATCACTTTCAGCGCTTGCTTGTTCAGCTTCAGCATTTGAACTTTCAGCTGTTTCAATTTCTACATTTGTAGAATCAGCGAATTCAAGTTGTAATTGAGTTGCTGTATCAGCGCATTGAATAAGTGTTTCTTGTAAACTTGTATTTTGATTTTCAATTTCAAGTAATCTAGCGTAGATTTCTTGAGTTCTAGCAGTTTTACCTGCATCATCTCCACCTGCAACTTCAGGAGCATATCCACCTTGTTGAGCACCTTGAGTACCTGAAGAAATCAAGCCACCCATTTTGCCTTTACCTTGAGGTTTATTACCACCTGTTGGAACGTTTAATGAATAAGCACTATTTTGACCACCTGCTGCAGCCATTGATGTAGACAATCCTCCACCTGCTGAATCTGCTTGTAAGCCTTCAAGTTCAGCACCTAAAGCTTCAGCTTCTGCCATATTTGTTGTAAGGATACCACCGATATCATTCATTGTTGTTAAATTGTCTTGAATTTCAGCTGCGATTTGTGCACTTCTACCTTCAAGACCTGATTGCATTTCAGCAAATGCTGCTGTATTAGTTTCATATTGGTCAGAGATACCTTGTACAGTTGCAGCATCAATAGTACCTTCACTACCTTGAGTTTCAGATTCGCCACCTACTGTTTGTGTTTCATTTTGATCGTCTGTACCATCTGAAATTACATAATTTGCTTCATCTTTGTTTTCAACGCCAGTTGCAACACCAGAAACGCCATCTTTATTAGTCGATTTTGCATCCTTGTTTGTATCAACTACTGCAGCTTTAATTTGCGCATTAGCTTTTTTAATTTTCTTTTTAGCAAAAAGCCCACCAAGTCCACCTGGTTTTTTAGCCTTTAACTTATCGTAATCCAACATACTTGTTAAATCGTAACCCATAATTTTTACTCCTTATTTTTACCTATAAACGTTCCTATATCATGCATGTCGACACATGCGCCCAGAAACTTTAATAATTAAATTAATCTTCGTTACAATTGTTAACATGAGTAAATTAGTATTTTTAAAGCCGGACAAAATTTTCACTTGTTCAAAATTTTGCACATTCTACATAAATTTAACAACATAGAAGGTTGCAAGTGAAAAGTACACAGCCAAACCTAAAACGTCAATTGCTGTAGCAATTACAGGGCCTGATGCTACTGCAGGATCTATATTCATTTTTTTCATTGCAAACGGTGTAAATGTACCTATCAATGTCGCAAGTGCCATATTAATTGCCATAGAGCCACCCACAACACAACCTAGTTCAACGTTATGTTGCCATCCCCAAGTAAACAGAGTTACCATAACGCCAAATAATGTACCTATCATTAAGCCAATCATACTTTCTCTAAAAATATTATACAAAGCAGAACTTGCAGTGATTTGACCTGTTGAAAGCCCACGAACCATCAATGTAATACTTTGAGTACCAATATTACCTGCCAATCCTGCCAACAACGGCATAAAGATTGCAATAATAGGAAAAGCTTTCAACGTACCATCAAAGTGGTTTGCAACATTTACAGCAATAAATTCACCAACAAGTGTTACAAATAGCCAAGGAGTTCTTGCTCTAACAGACGTAAGCAAACTACCAGCAAGGATTTCATCTTCATCAATATCACCTGTAGAAATACCTGATGATGCATAAATTTCTTCTGTTGTTTCTTCTTCTACAACATCTTGAATATCGTCCCAAGTTACTACCCCTTTTAATCTATTATACAAATCTACAACAGGTAAAGCGTTGAATTGGTATTTCATAAATTCATCGGCGATATAATCTTGTGGATCATCAACATGAAGTTTTACGATATCAGAAGTCATAATTTCAGAAATTTTAACATTTTTTCTTGTTGTCAACAAGGCTCTTAATGAAACAACACCAATCAAGTGATTTTGTTTATCAATTACATAAATATAGTATAAATCTAAGTTATCTTCTTCTGCCTTAATTCTCACATAATCCAAAACTTGCTGAACAGTCATATCCATAAAAACTGTCATAACAATTGGGTTCATCAAACCACCAGCAGTTTCTTCGTTATATGTTAAAAGTTCTCTAACCTCATCAGAAAACTTTTGAGGTAATTTATCCAAATAAGTTTCAGATTCATCCTCTTCCATATCCCCTAAAACGTCGGCAGCAGCATCGTGAGGCATCATTGTGATAATCTTTGAAGCTCTCTCTTCATCAATTGCACCCAACAATTCTACTTGAAGTTGTGGAGATAAGTATTCAATAATTTCAGCAGCCTTATCTAACTCGATTAATTTAAAACAATCAAGTCTTTCGTCTTCTTTTAACTCTTGCAAGATATCTGCTAAATCGGCACTGTGATAACTATTAAGTTCTTCTGCTAGTGGCTCAATTTGTGCATCTGCAAGGAGTTCACGTATTCTTTCTATTGTTGCTGAAATGTTTTTCATAATTTTATTATATATTAAATATTTTTTTTTATTTATAATAAATTTATAAAACGGAGAACAAATTTATGTACAAACAATTTTTTGAAAACGAAACAAAAGAAGCTTTAAAAAAAGCTTACCCAGAAATAACAACTTTCAACTTGCACGTTGAAAAGCCTAAAAATCCTGATTTTGGTGATTTTGCAATTAATGTATCACCTCTTGCTCGTGATTTAAGAACAGCGCCACCAGTTATTGCGCAAAACATAGAAAAACAACTTTCTAAAAATGGTTATGAAGTAACTCTAATCGGTGGATTTATGAATTTCAAAACAGGCAAAAAAATGCTTGCAGATACAGTAGAAGAAATTCTATCAAAAGGCGAAAACTATGGTAAACCTGAAAATATAGAAAAAGAGTACATAAACCTTGAATATATTTCTGCAAACCCTACAGGACCATTCCATATTGGTCACGGACGTTGGGCTGCTATGGGTAGTGCTCTTGCAAACCTATTAAAATTCTATGGTCACGATGTTTATCAAGAATTCTATATCAATGATGCAGGTAGCCAAATTCAAAAACTTGGTAATTCTTTATTAATCAGACTTAAACAAGAAAAAGGCGAAAACGTTGATTTTCCAACTGATGAAGTTGAAAGAAAAAATTTCTATCCTGGGGAATACTTAATTCCAGTTGCAAAAAAATTCTTATCAGAACACGAATACACAGAAGATGTAAAAGTTCTTTCTGATTACGCAAAGAAAGAAATGGAAAAGCAACAAAGAGATTTATTAGACAATTTCAGAGTACATTTTGATAAATTCTATTCAGAACTTGATTTGCACAACACAGGTAAAGTTGAAGCTTCTTATAAAAAACTTGAAGAAAGTGGAAAACTTTACGAAAAAGACGGCGCAATTTGGTTCAAATCATCAGAATACGGGGATGACGAAGACAGAGTTATCAAAAAAGCTGATGGTTCAAATACATACCTAACAGCTGATATCGCTTATCACAAAGACAAATTAGACAGAGGTTTTGATAGATTAATCAACATCTGGGGTGCTGACCATCACGGTTATGTTGCTCGTGTAAAAGCATCAATAGAAGCTCTTGGTTACGATTCAAACAAACTTGAAGTCCTTTTAGGACAACTTGTTAACCTTGTTATCAACGGTGAACAAACAAGAATGGGTAAACGTAAAAATATGATTACTCTTGGTGACCTTATAGAAGAAGTTGGCGTTGATGCAACAAGATTTTGGATGTGTATGAGAGATATTAATAACACACTTGATTTTGATATTGAATTAGCTAAAAAATCAACAGATGAAAACCCTGTATTCTACGTTCAATACGCACACGCTAGAGCTTGCTCAATCTTGAGAAATGTTGTTAATGAAAGAGTTAACACAGAAACAGGCGAAAAAACTCCAGCATTAATGACACAAAAAGAATTGGATAATATCTTCAAAAACTTTAAAGCAGAAGAAATTGAAGAAGATGTAGAAAACGCAAAATCTTTAATTTTAAAACTTGAAGATTTTAAAAACACAATTATTCTTTCAGAACAAGCAAGAAGTATTTACACAATCTGTAGATACTTATCAGAATTAGCTGCAGAATTCCACTCATTCTATACAAAAAATCGTGTATTAGTTGACGATAAAAAAGTTATGAATGGTAGATTAGCACTTGTTTATGCAACAAAATCAGTCCTAAAACAAGCACTTGATATTCTTGCAGTTTCAGCTCCTGAAAAAATGTAGGAGTAAATCAAAATTAAAAACAAATAAGAAGGCGAAGCTTTTACAAAGCTTCGCCTTCTTCTATTAAAACTTATTATAATTCATCTATCATAAACTCTTTTTGACCAACGATATCACCGTGAAGAGTTTTGATATCTTTATTTATTTCAAAATGTCCCCAACCAAGTTTATTCATCAAGCTTAAAACGACAAATTCTCTTGTTGGCATATCAGAATCCAAAATATTAACAATAAATCCTTCATTCGATAAGGTATTTACAACAACACACAAGCCCTCAGCTCCAACCTTTGCAATACATCCGGCTGAACCTTGCATAACTTTTGTATCTAATCTATCTTCGCCACCAATAATGTAGGGATTATTCAAAAATGCATTTTTTATTTTTAAATAAGCTGGATTTAAGAATAAATTCAAATACCCTTTCAACATATTCTTTAGAGGCATTGAAAAAATAGGCACACCACAACCATCTTTTGTAACTGGAGTGTCAGCGCTATATTCACAAAGTTCGTAAACTTTTTTCTTAATCATTTTTTGTAAAGGGTGGTCTTTTTCAAAATATGTATTCACATCAAAGCCAAAATGTTTTGCTAAAGCTAACATTAATATATGCTTTCCACAGCAATTATTATGAAAAACAGTAGGCTCATCACAAGTAATAGATTTTGCCAATGGCGTATGAAGTCCACATCTTATCCAACCTTCGCAAATATCAGCTTTATACATAAAACTTTTTGCAGTCTGAACATGGCAATCCTCGCCTGCATGAGAAGCACAACCAATTGCTATTTCTTCTGAAGTTAAGCCTAATTCCTCATCCAATTTTTCATCAATCAATAATGCTGCCTGAAGAGGTTTTGCGCACGAACGAAGATAAAATGGGTACTCTAAAGTATCACCAAATTCTTTTATTTCTCCATCTAAACTCAACACGACAAAACCAGAATGTTCTTGTTCTACAAGCCCATCTCTAACATGTTCAACAAGTTTAATTGGATAATAATATTTATTTTGCATTTTTCTTTAAGAATAACAGGATTTTATTCAATTGAGATTTCAATTTTGCATTTTCATGTTTCAATTCATTTACTTCTGCAATATATTTATCAGCACTTTCACCATCCAAAGACATACCCTCTGGAATTAGAGCAACATCCAAAATAAATCTCTTTGAAGCTTGTTCTTTAATAATCAATAACGCTTTTGAATCAGCCTCAGTAATATAACCAAATTCAATCATCAATTCTACGAATTGTGGTCTTTCACCTTTTTCACGCAATTCTTTTTGAATACGAATAGTGTGTTCTAATTGGTCAATATTAATTTTACCGATACGTTTAAAATATTCACCTGTACGATATTTACCTGCTAAATATCCTGCCATAATCATAATAGGATTTGGAACAGGTGATTTTATATAATTTTGTTCACAACAGAAAATAAAGTATTTTGAAACTTCTTCTATTGTCCAGAAATTGTTTAAAGCAATAGTGATAATATCATAACCTTCTTCAACCATGCCTAAGAAAGTGTATAAATTAGCATCTAAACCTGCTTCTTTTTCTAAAAGTTCTGTTTTACCAATATAAGACAATTTTGGTCTATATAAGTGGAAACTATCTTCAATTTTTGTATTTAAAAATTCGTCACTCAAGAAACTTTCTAAATGTTCTCTCAATCGTAGGTAAATAACTTGTTTTACCCACAATGGAAATTCAAATAATTGTTCCATGAACGATTCTAATAAACTCTTTTTCAAAAAATCAACTCTCCGATATATTCTATTTTTTTTCATTATATATTATAATCATGTTTAGTGCAAGATATTTACATGGATGATACAAAATGGCATTAGATGGATTTTCATTAAGACAAGTTGGATTGGCGCAAGACAACACTTCTGCACAAATGGCAATGAACACTGAACAAAGTATCAGAAGTAGCCTTGGGACTAAGAATGTCGATCAGATTGCCAACATGGATAGTGAAAAAGCTGTTACACTAGATGAAGAAAAAGAAAAGGATAACAGCAGAACAAAAACGAAATTAAAGAAAAGAGTTAAAAAGAAAAAAGTCAAAGTAAATGGAAAAGCTGAATCACCTTACACTATTGAAACAGAATCTCTTGATTCAAAGATAAAGGATTTAGATTTTTACACAAAATTTTCTGACCAATTAGCTATTCGCTTAAACAGAAATTCTGAAATAATAGAGTTATACAACAAAAACACAAACACAGTCGTTGAAACAATAAACACTACTGATTTGATAAAATTAATAGATAAGTTAAAAATATCATCAGGTGTACTTGTAAACAAAAAAATATAGCAGAGGTATAAATGAATCCATATTTAAAACAATATCAAAGAACAGAAGTAGAAACAGCAACACCCGAAAAGGTGTTAATATTGCTTTATGATGGAGCAATTCAGTTTTTGAATAAAGCAATTATTGCGATTGATGAAAAAAATCACCAGGAAACATATAATAATCTTGTTGGAGCAGAACGTATCATATTAGAATTTATGAATACTCTTGATTTTGAACAAGGTGGAGACTTTGCTGTTAGATTAAATGCACTTTACCAATATTTTTATAATAGACTCGTTGAAGCAAATATGAAAAAAGATAAAACCATCGTTCAGGAAGTTCTTAAATTCTTGATAGATTTAAGAGCAACTTGGAAACAGGCTATGAACATGGTTAAACCTGAAACAACACAAACAACAAATGCCGGTGGCGATACATACGTTTCAAATGACGAAGATGACGATGACGACGAGTATGAGTACGAAGATGACGATGAAGAAGATGATGATGAAGACGAAGGAACTTCATACGAAGGATAAAAAATGAAGAATGATGCAATTAACCAATTAAAAGCTATGTATGCTCAGCTTTTTAACCTTAACGAACAAATAAAAAACTCAGTTGCTAATGGCGAGATAGATACTGCCGTGCAAAAATCTTCTCAACTTGATAATCTTATGTCACAAATAAAATTTGCAAGAATGGGCTTAACTATTTCCGAAGAAAACAAAAACGAAATTTCAGAACTAGAAACAAAAGCTGTTGTTGAAATCAAGTACACAATGGAATCACTTATAAAAATTAAAGATAATGTAAAAGGTGACTTGAACAAAGTAAATAACAATATTAAAGTAAAAAATGCATATACAGCAGAAATGCCAAGAACAGGTCAAATTCTTTTTGAAGAAGAATAATAAAATAACTACTACAAATATAACAAATTTTTATATTTTAAAGTAAAATTCTTGATTAATAAATAAAATTATTGTATAAATTAAGATACTACGATTACTTTTGATTAGATAAAAGAAGGAATGGATATGTCACAAGAAACGTGCGAAACAAAAACTCTAACTGGAGCTCAAATACTTATCGAATCACTAAAAAAAGAAGGTGTAGATACTGTTTTTGGTTATCCAGGGGGAGCAATACTTGATATTTATGAAGCTTTATATCTCGAAAAAGATATAAAACATTATTTAGTAAGACATGAACAAGCAGCCGTACACGCAGCAGAAGGTTATGCAAGAGTTTCAGGCAAATGTGGTGTTGCAATCGTAACATCTGGCCCTGGCGCAACAAATACTGTTACAGGTATTGCAAATGCATACCTAGACGGATACCCAATTGTTGTATTCACAGGACAAGTATCTGCAAATTTAATTGGTAACGATGCATTCCAAGAAGCTGACATTGTTGGTATCACTCGTGCTTGTTGTAAACATAACTATTTAGTTAAAGACATCAAAGAATTACCAAAAGTAATTAAAGAAGCTTTTCATATTGCAACTACAGGTAAACAAGGACCTGTATTAATTGATTTAGCAAAAAACATTTTAACAGCAAGTAATGAATTTGAATATCCTGAATCAGTTAGTTTACAAGGATACAAACCAAATTATCAAGGAAACACAAAACAAATTTCACAAGCATTAGAACTTTTATGCAGAGCAAAAAGACCTGTAATCATTGCAGGTGGTGGTGTTCTTGCTGCTAATGCCTGTGAAGAATTGAGAGAACTTGCAAGAAAACTTGAAATTCCTGTAGCTAATACCCTTATGGGCGTTGGCACATTCCCAACAAAAGATAATCTATCACTTGGTATGCTTGGTATGCACGGTAATTATTGGGCAAACTTTGCCGTTAACGATTGTGACGTACTCCTTGCTATTGGTACAAGATTTAATGATAGAATTACAGGTTCATTAAAGAAATTTGCACAAGATGCAAAAATTATCCATATAGATATCGACCCTTGTTCAATTTCTAAAACTGTTCAAGCAGATGTTCCTATTGTAGGGGATGCTAAATTGACACTTCAAGCAATGCTAAAAGAACTTGAAGAAAAAGAATACGTAGCTAATGAAACATTTAAGAAAATGTGGTTTCAAGTAATTAATGAATGGAAAACAAAACGAGCAATTCCAGAAATTCGTTCTGATAAATTACATGCACACACAGTACTTGACGCAGTTTATGAATACACAAAAGATATGGATCCAGTTGTTGCAACAGAAGTTGGACAACACCAAATGTGGACAGTTCAAGCTTTCAATTTTGATAAACCAAGAAAACTTGTAACATCAGGAGGTTTAGGCACAATGGGATTTGGTTTCCCTGCTGCTATGGGTGCAACTTTAGGTCAAGATAAACCTGTTATTTGTATAGCTGGTGATGGTTCATTACAAATGAATATTCAAGAATTGATGACTTGTGTTGATTACAAGTTGCCAGTAAAAGTTGTAATCATGAACAACGGTTATCTTGGAATGGTAAGACAATGGCAAGAAAAATTGTATGATGGTCATTATTCACAAACAAAAATTTCTTCACCTGATTACGTAAAACTTGCAGAAGCTTACGGCGCTAAGGGTATAAGAATTGAGAAAGAAGAAGAAATTCTTCCAGCTCTAAAAGAAGCTTTTGAATATGATGGACCTGTATTTATGGACTTCATCATTGAACCTTTTGAAATGGTTTATCCATGGGTACTTTCAGGCAAAGGTCTTAATAACGTATTACTTTCAGACAAAGGATAATTAATTATGCGACATATTTTATCAATATTAACTAAAAATGAAGCAGGGGTTGTTTCAAGAGTATCTAACCTCTTTTCAGGCAGAGGCTATAGTATTGAAAGTATTACGGCTTCAACAACGTTAGATAAAGAACATTCTAAAATCACTATCGTTACAACTGGTGACGAAAAAGTTATTGAACAAATTACAAAACAATTACATAGATTAATTCCCGTTATCAAAATTACAGAAATGAAAGCTGATAATTCAATTTGTAGCGAATTAATGTTCGTAAAAATCAAGGTTAAAGACGAAGATAGAGCAGAAGTTATTAAGCTTATAGAAATCTTTGGTGCAAAGATTTTAAATATTTCTCAAAGAGAATATATTATTCAAGCTGTTGGTGATGAAAACTATATTAAATCACTAATTGAACTACTTAAACCTATTGGAATTAAAGAAATAATCTGCTCTGGAGCAGTTGCAATTTCAAGAAGTTAAGAATGATTACAAATTAATTTTCTTTTGATATTTTTTAATTTATAATTTAATCGGAATTCGAAAAAGAAAAGGAAATTAATGATGGATATATTCTCAATATTTACACTATGTGGTGGTTTGGCATTCTTCCTGTATGGTATGGGAGTTATGTCATCAGGCTTAGAAAAAGTTGCCGGTGGTAAATTAGAAAAGATGTTACGACAAATGACATCTAATCCGTATAAGAGTTTAGCTTTAGGTGCTGGTATCACGATTGCAATTCAGTCGTCATCAGCACTTACTGTTATGTTGGTAGGTTTAGTAAACTCTGGAATTATGGAGCTTGGACAAACAATCGGTGTTATTATGGGTGCACACGTTGGTACAACCCTAACAGCATGGATTTTATCTTTATCAGGTATTGATGCAAGCACAAACGTGCTTTTGAGATTATTAAAACCTGAAAGTTTTTCACCATTATTTGCACTTGTTGGTGTATGTATGATGATGATGGCAAGAAGCAACAAGAGAAAAAGCTTAGGTTCAATTCTTGTAGGTTTTTCAATTCTTATGGTTGGTATGATTATGATGGCACAATCAATGACACCACTTGCTGACATGCCTGAATTCCAAAATTTCTTAATTGCATTTACTAACCCTCTTTTAGGTGTTGCAGTTGGTACAATTTTTACAGGTATTATCCAAAGTTCAGCAGCTGCAGTTGGTATTTTACAAGCTTTATCATTAACAGGTAGTATCTCAATTGGTATGGCTGTTCCAACTATTATGGGTATGAATATTGGTACTTGTGCAACAGCCTTAATTTCTAGTATTGGTGTAAATACAAACGCTAAACGTGTAGCTGTAGCTCACATTTCTATTAGTATTATTGGTGTTATTATTTGTTTACCACTATTCTATGTTGGTGACTTTATTTTAGAAAATTATATTTTACATGCAAAATTCATTAATCAAATAATTAATCCTGTGGGAATTGCTCTTGCTCACACTATTTTCAACGTTGTGACAATGACATTATTATTCCCATTCACTAAACAAATCGAAAAACTTGCTGTTAAACTTGTTAAAGCAAAAGAAGATGAAGAAGAAGTATTCTTGGACGAAAGATTATTACTTACTCCAACTTTTGCAATCAATGAATGTAAACATCTAACAAACACTATGGCAATTATGGCTAAAAAGAACTTTTTCCGTTCATTAAAAATGATAAATAATTTTAGCCCAAGAAGATTAGATAAAATTCTTAGAAAAGAACCTAGAATTGACATGTATGAGGATAAATTAGGAACATTCTTAGTAAAACTTTCTGGTAAGGATATATCAGAAGAAGATAGCAACGAAATTTCTAAATTATTACATTGTATTGGTGATTTTGAAAGAATTGGTGATCACGGTATCAATATCTTAAAAATTGCACAAGAAATGAATGAAAAACAAATAATGTTCTCTGATGAAGCAAAAGCAGAAATTCAAGTTGCAACAAATGCACTTTCAGAAATTGCAGAACTAACTATGAAAGCTTTTTGCGAAGATGATTTAGACGCAGCAAAGAGAATTGAACCTCTTGAACAAGTTGTTGATATTATCATTAGCGAAATCAAAGATAATCACATCAAAAGATTACAAGAAGGCAGATGTACAATTGAATTAGGATTTATGCTTAATGACTTGTTGAACAACATGGAAAGAGTTTCAGACCACTGTTCAAATGTTGCTGCATGTATAATTCAATTAAAAGATTCTACTTTTGCAACTCACGAATACTTGAACGAAATCAAATCATCACAAGACAACGAGTTCAAAAAAGAATTTGAAGAATATAAAAACAAATATTCACTTTCAAGCATAAATAGAGCATAGATATGACAGAACAAGATTATAAATTTTATTTAAACGAAGGTATAGAATTAACAAACCAAAGCAAATTTGAAGATGCATTAGAGTCTTTAAACAAAGCTATTGAATTAAATCCTAGCAACGCACTATCATATTTTTCAAAAGCTATTGCATATCATAATTTAGGACAATTTAGAGCTGCATATGAAAACTATGGTAAAGCTATCTTACTAGATAAAAAGATGATAGATGCATACTATAATAGAGCTCAAGCTATTTTAGGGCTTGAAGATGCAACAGAAGATGAACTAAAAGAAGCATTATCAAATCTTGAGACAGCAACAGAATTAGACCCAAAATTTATTGATGCACATTATTATTCTGCAGTTGTTAAAAAGAAACTTGGACTATACGAAAGCGCAATTGTTTCATTAAATAAGGTTCTTGACCTTCAACCAGAATCACCTTATTCAAAAGCTTTAAAAAAATTAATTCTTACAAAATATTTGCATATTGAAGACAAATAGGATTTGCTATGAAATTTATACCTTTTAAAATTTATACTGGCAGAGAAAATATGCAAATGGATTCTGATTTGCTTGATAAGGCAATTGAGGAGCAACAAAAAGAACCTACTTTCAGACTTTATGGATGGAAGCCAAAGTGCATTTCCTTAGGTCGTAATCAAGTTGATAATTTTTTAGATTATGATTTTTTAAAGAAAGAAAATATTGATGTCGTTCGACGAATAACTGGTGGTAGAGCGCTTTTGCATGATATGGAAATAACATATTCATACATTTGTCCAGTTTCATATTTGAAAGAGGGGAACTCTGTCACAAAATCATATATGGAAATTTCACAAGTACTTATAGATTTTTTCAAAAAGTTTGGTGTTGAACTAGATTTTGGCACACAAAATCCTATTCATACAAAATTTAATTACTGTATGCTAATCTCAACTGGCGCAGATTTATGCTACAAAGGGAAAAAACTTATAGGTTCTGCTCAATGCCGAAAACAAGGTTATATTCTGCAACACGGTTCAATTCTCTATGATTATGATGTAGATCTACTTACAAAAATCTTTGGTGAAAAACCAGATTTAACCCATTTTACATCCTTAAAGGCAATTAACCCTGACCTATTTTTTATGCTACAATCAATGCATGAGCTTTGATGAAAATACTTACAAAAAAATAAAATCTCTTGTTCAGCCTGAATTAGAAAAGGTTGATGAAATTTTGTGCGAAATAAATTCATCTTCTAAAGATTTTAATACCTTTATGAAAGAATACGTATCAGCACCATCTAAAAGACTTCGTTCAGTTCTTGCCTTCTTGTATTTAAAAGCAAACGGTAAAGAAATTTCAGAAGAACAGATTACGTTGCAAGCAATAATTGAACTTATTCACAACGCAACATTAATACACGATGACATCATTGATGAAGCTGATGTAAGAAGAAATTTACCTAGTGTAAATAAAAAATTCGATAATTCATTAGCTGTAATTGCAGGTGATTACTTGCTTTCTGTCGCACTGAAAAAACTTTTAAAATTAAACAATTCTGACATTTTAGAATTATTTTCAAAAGCCATAGAAAATATGTGCGTTGGAGAGATTTCGCAATATTTTTCAAAATTTAAAATGCCAACGATTTATGAATATATAGAAAAATCAAGAGCAAAAACTGCATCACTATTTGAAGTTTCGTTAGTTTCTGCCTCAATTCTTGCCAATTTAAACAAATTTAATGCCGAGAATCTTGCAAATAATTTTGGCATAGCATTTCAAATACGAGATGATATTTTGAATTTTAAAAATAATGATAATAAACCTGTAAAAAATGACTACGAAAACGGAATTTATACAGCACCAATAATATATGCCGAATGCGATTTGAAGAATATTTCTTTAGGTATTGAAAAAGCATCTCAGTTGTTAGATAATTATCTTTGTAATACACGTGAGGTTATTTGTAATTTAGAAAAAAATATTTATACAGATGCACTCACATCAATTTTGGATTTACTAAAATTATGAACTTAGATTATAAAGAAATATACGCAAAAATAAAACCAGCTATGAAAGAAATAATAGAAACAGCCGTTTTTGTCATTGTAATGGTTATAATTATTAGATTTTTTATAGGAGAAATTCGTTGGATACCTTCAGGCTCAATGAAACCAACATTGAATGAAGGAGATAGAATTTTTGTAGAAAGATTTTCACGTTTTTACTCAACTCCAAAACGTGGTGATGTAATGGTATTTTACCCACCGTCACAAGACTTAAAATATTCACCAGTAAAAGTATTTCAAAGACTAACAGGTTTTTGGTGTAAAGATATTGCATATATCAAACGTGTTGTCGGGATGCCTGGAGATAAATTTGAAGTAAAAAAAGAAGCCAATGGTAAATTTGGTGTGTTTATAAATGATAACAGACTTAATGAACCATATATTATGGACGAATACGATTATCCAGATTGTTCTAACGTAAAATATTGTGGTCCATTTATTATCCCAGAACATAATTATTTTATGATGGGTGATAATAGAGGAAATTCACAAGACAGCAGATACTGGGGCTTTTTGGAAGAAGATAGATTTATCGGAAAAGCAGTATTTTTATTCTGGCCAGTTGTGAGATTTTCAGAAAAACAAGTACAAACTCCAAACGGAAATACACAATCTAAATTACTTGTAAATTGGAATCCAAAAGGACTTTAATTATTTATTATAAGAAATATCTAGGTCGATATGACGAAATTGGTATACGTGCATGCTTGAGGTGCATGTGGCGAAAGCCGTGGGGGTTCAAGTCCCCCTATCGACAATTTTGTCATCCTTAGACTTTGTAAGGACTTTCACCCCGACAAAAGCTCTGCTTTGTGGGGGTTTACCCGTTCGAGTATCCTGCCTTGTATGGCTCATTCTTCGCCTACAATTCAAGACAAGTCCCCCTATCGACAATTTTGTCATCCTTAGACTTTGTAAGGACTTTCACCCCGACAAAAGCTCT
>SAMEA104315433__coassemble_460_pt1 | contig 19129 bp, 18 predicted proteins | sample SAMEA104315433__metabat2_high_PE_030 | metagenome-assembled genome bin SAMEA104315433 (sample SAMEA104315433) | gut metagenome | biome: Monkey gut; feature: monkey-associated habitat; material: faeces | place: China | collected 2013 | reverse complement strand
ATTGTAAAAATCTTGTTTGTGTTGCTGCTAAACCCATTTTAACGATACCTTTTTTATTTCCCTAACAATTATTTATTCGGCTCAAACCATGATAAACTTTAGCTTTTTGCCCCTTTTTGTTAACAAATGTTAACAAAATGATTAATAGAATAAATTTTATTTTTAAATTTATCGCATAACCAAAAAGGCGAAATTTTTACTAAGTAAAAATTTCGCCTTTTAAACCTCAAGTCTGGGAATAATCCCGTCATTAGCTATTTTGATTTGTAAATAGTTTTTTCTCGAAAAATTCGAGTCCTTGATACAATAATACAGTATTTTTTAAAATTTACTATAATTCTTGAGAGCTATTTTTTGCAGATTTCCAAAGTTTGTCGAATTCCTCAAAAGAATATTCAGTCAAAGGTTTTGTAGCCAACTCTTCCATTCTTCTAAAGCGTTTCATAAATTTTCTATTTGCAGTAATTAAGCATTGCTCTGCATCAAGTTTATGCCATCTTGCCAAATTAACAACTGCAAAAAAGATATCACCCATTTCTTCTTCCATGTGCGCCAAATCATTTTCTTCGCAAGCTTCGTCAAATTCTCTAAATTCAGACTCAATACATTCTTTAAGTGTTTCTCTTTTATCCCATTCAAAACCTACTTTAACAGCTCTTTTAGAAATCTTTTGAGCTGTCATAAGTGCTGATTGAGATGTTGAAATTCCGTCCATTTGAGATTTTCTATCTGTTTTTTCTTCCTGTTTAAGTTTATCCCAATTTACAACAACGTCATCTGCTGAACTTACTTTTGTATTTCCAAAAACGTGTGGATGTCTATGAATAAGCTTGTCTTTCAATTCTTTTGCAACATCATCTAGCGTAAATTCATTGTGCTCTGACGCTATTTGAGAATGTAAAAGAACTTGTAAAAGCACATCGCCTAATTCTTCTCTCAAATGTGTTGGATCTTTTTCGTCAATGGCATCGACTGCCTCATAAGCTTCTTCAATCGTATTTGGTCTAAGAGAAGTGTGTGTTTGTTCTCTGTCCCACGGACAGCCATTTTCTGAACGCAAAATTCTAACAACTTCAATTAATTCTTCTAAATTTTTATATTGCATAATTCCTCTAAAAATTTATACTATCAACATCAATTAATTCTTTTAATGGTATATTTAACGCATTAGCTATATCATTAGCTGTTTCAATAGATGGAGTACATTCTCCTCTTTCTATCAAGCCAAGAGTGTTCTTGTTCAGTTTAGATTTTTCAGCTAATTGTTCTTGGGAAAGTTTTAATTTTGTTCTTTCAATTTTTACTTTCCAACCAAATTTTCTTGTTAATTCTGTTTTTTTAGTTTTCATATTTTGATTCTATATTATTGACATATATCATTCAACAATATAAAATGGTTATTAGACATATAAAATAGTTAAAAGAGGTAAATATTATGGCAGAAAAAATAGAAGTTCAAATGCTTGAAGAAGATATGCATAATATTGGAATACACATAAGTAGGCAAAAACACGTAGTTTCTGCACTTTTAAATATGCAACTTTACGATTTTCAAAAACTTGAAATAGAAGAAATAACTCGATTATTATTGGATGAATGTAAACAAACAAATAAAAAATTTAATAATTTAGAGAATATTTTGAATATATGATATTCGTGCTACAATAAAAACTATGAAAAGAAAACCGATAGTAGCAATAGTTGGAAGACCAAATGTAGGCAAATCTACATTTGTTAATCGTCTTTTAGGAAAACGTCATTCTATCGTTGATGACCAACCAGGTGTAACTCGTGACAGAATTTACACAGATGTTGAATGGCAAAATAAATGGTTTACTGTTATCGACACAGGAGGAATTATTCCTGATGATGATGACGAAATTATGAACTCAATCTTTGACCAAGCAAAAATTGCTTGCGAAGAAGCTGACAAGATTATTTTTGTTGTTGATGGTAAAGACGGCGTTCACCCAGTTGATGAAGCTATTGCAAATATTTTGCGTATGACAGATAAACCTGTTTTCTTGGTAGTTAACAAAATTGACTCTTACCTTGAAAACAATATGTGCGCTGACTTCTATTCATTAGCTATCGGAGAACCTCACGCAATCTCTGCTCTTCACGGCTCAGGTGGAGTTGGTGATATCTTAGAATTAATCACAGAAGATTTTGAAATCAATGACGAAAAAGAGGAAGATGATGGCAGAATTAAAATCGCTATTGTTGGTCGTCCTAATGTTGGTAAATCTTCTATTACAAATGCACTTTTAAACAAGGAACGTGTTATTGTTTCAGACGTGTCTGGTACAACTCGTGATAGTATTGATAGTTTAGTACATTACGAGGGAAAAGAATTTATTATCGTTGATACAGCAGGCATACGTAAAAAAGCAAAAGTTGACTGGGGCGTAGAAAAATTCGCTGTGGATAGAGCTATCCGTTCTATTCGTGACTGTGATGTTGCAATTTTAGTTATTGATGCAACTCTAGGCATTTCAGACCAAGACAAAAAAATTGCTTCAACAATTACAGAGGCAGGCAAAGGCATTATTATTGCAGTTAACAAATGGGATTTAATTGAGGACAAAAAATCAAATACGATTGGTGAATTTGATAAAAAAATCTCAAAAGATATTCCATTCCTTGAATATGCGCCAAAAATTTATATCAGTGCTAAAACAAAACAAAGATTAACAAGCATTTATACAAAAACGCAAGAAGTTTACGAACAATGTACAAAACGTATCTCAACTGGTTTATTAAACAAAATCATTAATGAAGCATACGTTATGAACCCACCACAAAGTGTTAAAAATAAACGCCTTAAAATTCTTTATACAACACAAGTTGGGGTTAAACCACCTACATTTGTTATTTTTGCAAACAATTCAGATTTGTTAAAAGATCACTATAAGAGATATTTGGAAAATAAACTTAGAGAATCTTTCGGATTTTTTGGTACTCCAATCCGTATTTCTTTACGTGAACGCAAAATGAAAAACAAATAATTAATAAGTTGAATTAATTAACTTTGTTGCGATTTCTACAGCCTCATTAAAAGATTTTTTATCTTCAAAAAGGTCTTGTTGTTCTACGTATTTTTTAACAATTTTTCTAGCAAATGAACCTATTGCAATGCCGTTTATATCAACGTTACAAAGGTTTGCCAAAGTTTTTGTTTTAGAATTTGTCCCCCCAGAAAGGACTATATAAACAGGTAAATTATTTTTTTGAATAACTTCTGCCATAGCAACAGCTTGAAGAGTTGTTTTATAATCATCAACTCCACCACTCATAGGATTACCGTCTGCTTGAATAATTGTCGAATAAGGTTTTCTATTTTCGATAAGTCTTTTTATTCGTGAGATAACTTTTTTATCACCTAAAATTGAACGGTCAATACAAAGACTCATAATGCCAGAATACTTGCTTTCAATATATCTCCAATTATGTTCAACTTCATCCTCATTATCCGAGCAAGCGTGAAGTTCTATACATTGGGGATTATATTTTAAAACTTCAGGTAAAACATCTTCTAAATCTTTTGTTTTTGAGTAAGTTTCAATTGCATTATTTGAACAAACTGAAAGACATTGCTTACATCCAACACATTTATTTTCATCAATTGTAGAATTATGAATAGCATTTTGGATACAAGTATCTTCACAAATTAAACATCCCGAGCAAAGTTCTGGATTAATTTTTGCTTTAACTGTATGAGGATCATCTTTTATACCATAAGAAAAACACAAAATTGCATCTGAACAAGTTTTTTTAGCGATTTTGCCAACCTCATCACTCATACATAAATCAAAGACTTTACAACCTGCTTCATAATAAATTTTCATAAGCTTTGCAATTGCAGAAGTGTCCTCATTTCCTGCTCCACAGACAAGTTTAAAATATCTATTTGATTTTAAAAGTTCTTCTATCATAAGTCCTCACACAAAAATTATATTACAAACACAACGTCAAGTCCGTAGATTTACGGACTTTTAAGAGAAAACAGAAAATTATATAATACATTGAAGCATAACCCTAATATATATCCCCTGTAGAAAGGTAATAAATGGCAAATTTTAAAACACCTTATACCTTTATTGCAGGAACAAAAGCAAAAGCCGAAGAAGTAAATGAAAATTTTTCTGCAATAAAAGATGAGTTAAACAAAAAAATAGATGCTGATAATGAAGGTTATATAACAATAAAAGATGCTATTTCGGATAATCAACCAATTAGCAAATCTCAATTTGATACAGCAAAAAATGAAATAGAAAGTTCAATTACAGAAAAAATTCAAAATAAGGAGCTGAAAAAAAGTTTTTTATTTGAATTTGGGAATATAGATTCTGAAACTCAACCTGATTTATTAGATATTGAAGATACTACAAAATTAGTTTTCAAAATTGATGACGGAACAAACTATAAACCCTTAAAAGGAACTTTAGCAAATGGTTCAAACTTTGAACGAGATACAATTCCAGATATAAACATAGGCGAATTAGCAGATGGTACATACAACCTATTTATAGGAGCAGAAGGAGCTTGTATTCCTATAGCAAATACCATTTACAAGCAAAAGAAAGCACCAGAGGGACTTGTTGAAAAGTCTTGGACACAACCTGTAATGGCATCAGCTAGTAATAACGGAACCCTTGGAGGGGACAAATTTGCAGTAAGCTCTACAGGTGCAACATCAGATTTAGGTGGCGCAGTTTGGCAACTATTCAAAGGTTATACAGGAGGAAGTTACGGAGCAGGTAGCGCAATTGCATATCCTAACGGATATTGGATATTTTATAATCCGACACCTATAAAAATAACAACGTTGACGATTGTTAATTGTAATAACGTTTCTTATAACGACGGCGCAATTTCAAAAGGTGATATTCTCGCATCTAATGATAATTCAACTTGGACAACTATTAAATCTTTTACAAATAGCACTCTAGGTCAAGTTGCAAGTTGGAATATTGATTTATCCGACAACGAAAATTTTTATAAATACTACAAAATACTTCCAACAGCAAAAGGTGTTGGCAACACGAGTATTAACGCTATGGATAATATTACAATTACAGCAACACAACAAACAGGCGTTAATTTATTAAATTCTGTATGGTTAAATACATTAACTAAACCTTATTCTTCAAAAAAATATACTGGTACAAGTTGGGAAGATTTTGATTATGTACCGTTACCACAAAACATTACGGTTAAAAACGGTGTAATTACAGAGGTTAACAAATGTGGAAATTACAACGATAACGGATGGGATGATTATATAATACTACCTGATTATTCAAGAAGCACAACCTTAACGAAAAACACAAGTTTTAAAGCAACTCTAAACGGTTGGATATCAAATGGAACTTGTCTTGTACAACCGTTATTTGTTGGTGAAACTTTTACACCAAGTGCTGATAGATACGTATTCTATGCAATGAAAGGAGCATAAATGTATTGCGATATTATTGATAATAAAATAGTAAATCCAAGTAATATTACAGGTTCAAGAGAATTTGATATTGATTATACTTATTATATTTCTTGCGCCGAAGGATATTTAGTTTACGATAGCGAACAAGATAAAATTATTGTTAATAGTGAATTCAAAGAAAATCAAAAGAAAAAAGAGATCTTACAAGAAGTTGCAAGATACGAAAAGAAATTAGAAGAATTGGATAAAAAAAGAGTTCGTGCAATTTGTGAACCCTCAATCAAGGATGAAGAAACACAAGAAACTTGGCTTGATTACTATAATACTCAAGTTAAGGAATTGAGAGCTGAACTTTCTATTTTAAAAGAAACAATTGAATAATTATCGAAGGGGATTTTTTAATCCCCTGTTTTTTATGTTATCTTATAAGTATGAAAAAGATTTTAGAAGAATTAAAAAGCAAAAATTATTTGAAAGGTATCAAAGTCGAATTTGAAAGTGAAGTTATTTCAAACGCTGAACTTAAATATCTATCTGATATATTAAAAGATTTAGACATTGACTTAACGATAAAATTAGGTGGAGCAACAAGCATACTTGATGTTAAAAAAGCAAGAGAGTTTAATGCAAAAACAATTGTTGCACCTATGGTTGAATCAGCATACACAGTCAAAAAATTTGTAGAAACCGTAAAAACTATTTATGGTAATGTATTTCCTGATTTATACATAAATATTGAAACTCAAAACGCTTTTACATACTTATTCGAAATCTTTGAAGTAGCACAAAACATTAAAGGCGCTATCCTTGGAAGAAGCGATTTAACAGCTTCTTTAGGAATGGATAAAACCACAGTAAATTGTCAAAAAATTGAAGATTTTGCGTCAATGCTACAAGGTTTTTGTCACACAAAAGGAAAAGAACTTATTGTGGGTGGAAATGTTGATTTAATGTCATTGCCATTCTTTAAAAAACTTCTTTTCTTATCAGCATTCGAAACTAAAAAGGTTATATTTAATTCATCTTTAGCAAAAAACAATGCAGATTTTGAGGAAAATCTTATCCTTGCATTTAAATTTGAACTAGAATGGATTAAAAATAAAGAATATACAACAAAAGAAGACCTTTTGAGAATACAAAATATTGAACAAAAACTTGATGTTTTAGAATATTACAAAAATCTTGGTTAACGTTTTTTATAGATAAAATAAACGTTATTATCAATGATTTTTGTACCCATTAATGTTGCCTTTTCTTGAACAATTTTATGAATATCTAAAAACATTTTTGATAATATTCCGTTTAAAATATTTTTTTCTGAATAATTTTCATCATTGAACATTTCTTTCAAATCTTTTTCTGGAATAAGAGTTTCTGTATCACCACCAAAAATTGCAAAAACAATGTAATGACCTTTTTCAACAGGATTTACAAAAGTATCTAAAATGTAGTTGTGAAAATTTTCTGAAATATATCCATTTGTTAAAATAATATTTCTAAAAACATCGTTTATTCTTTTAGTTTTAAAGTCTTCAATTATATTTTCCGAATAAATATTTTTATTATTATGAATTCTTAATTCTTGTATTGCTTCCAGTCTTGGAACACGAGGAGAATTTTCATTCAAATAGTGTTCAATCACAGAAGAGGCAAACGGCATAATGACCATATCTTTATTAGATAAATTTAATGAATTTATTACGTTAACAGAACTCATTAATGCGTTTGTTTTTAAGGTTTTTACTGTTTTGTTTGTAAAAATAAAACATATTGAAAAAATTAGATAATAAATTACAAAGAAAATTGCTAAAGATTTCTTAACTTCTTTTAGCCCAATAGTCAATAAAATCAATAATAATGGAGATATAAATATCAAATATCTTGGAGCTAAAACGATTGTTTTGTTTATTGCAAAAACGACAAATACTAAAAATGTTGTAAATGTGATTAAAGATAAAAATCTAATATTTTGGCTAGAAGATTTTACTGCTAAATAAATAATGTAAATTGCTGTAAATAAAGGTATATAAACAAATAATAATGTATGTAAGTTTATATAGAAAGGATTTAATGTTGCCCAAAAAATTGTTCCAAAATCAGGAGCTAAAAAGTTTTGAAAAATACCAAAAATATTTGATAGGCTAAAGTCTGTTACGTGAGATAATAGAAAAGAGGCTCTTTTAAAAGAAAAATCTAAAAGCGTTATAAAATATGGAATTAAAAGTATTCCTAATATTCCATTTGATAGTAAGTATTCTTTTAAGTTTTTAGATTTTGTGTAAATTATTATTGTTGAAATAATTTGTGCTAAAACAAAAACGAATGCACCAGTAAAAGTGTAAGGCATAAGAAGATTTATGATAGTTAATTTTAATAAGGCTTTTTTACTATCAGATTTTAGATATTCCATTAGGTAATTTATTGATAAAATGGTTAAAAATAATATCATTGAATACATTCTAACTTCTGTAGAATAAACAATATTAAAAGTGTTGAATGTTATTAGTAATGGTGCAATTAGTGCAAACTTTTCATCAATAAATTGCTTTGCAAGTTTGTATGAATACGGAATACTTAGCAAACTAAAAATTAATGATAAAACTTTTAGTACAATATCACTTTCACCAAATAAATTTATCCAAAAATGTAAAATATAAAAATATAATGGTGTGTGTTGTAAATCAATATTTTGCAAATAATTACTTATACCAAACGGAAAACTCATTTTTGCAATTAATACAGATTGAGCCTCGTCGTACCATAAAGGTAAATCTATAAATACTAATCTTAATTCTAAACCAATAAAGATTAGCAATCCCATAATCAAAAATAAGTATTTTCGAGATAGTGAATTCATAAGATTTATGTTACTATAAAATTTATGAAAAATCCTGAAACAATAAAAAATTTGTTTAATAATTTAGCAAAAAGATATGATTTTTTTAATAGAGTAATCTCACTAGGTATGCAAACCCGAGTAAAAAAGAAAAGTTTAAAATTATTAAACATAGAAGACGGAAGCAATGTTCTTGATATATGTACAGGGACAGGCGATTTGGCTTTTTTTATAAATAAAATTAATCCAAACTTAAATATTACTGGAATTGATTTTTCAGAAAAAATGCTTGAAATTGCAAGAAATAAACAAAAAGATTATCAAAATAATATGAAATTTTTCTTAGCAGACGGTAGAGAACTGCCATTTGAAGATGATACCTTTGATATTGTGACAATTGGTTTTGGCTTAAGAAATATTGAAAACTATGAAAGAGTAATAAGTGAAATTCATAGAGTTCTAAAACCAAAAGGACAAATTTTAAATCTTGATTTTAGTTGTGATAAATCTTTTGCAAATTCTGTTTTTGATTTATTAACAAGCATCCTAACAAGTTTCACATCAAAAAAGAATTCTTTCAGATATTTAATTTCATCAAAAAAAGAATTTTTAAGTTCTACAGATTTAATCAACCTTTTTAGACGTAAGGGATTTATATTCTTGAAAAGAAAATACTTTGCTTTTGAAGTAATCTCAGCAGAAGTTTTTAGAAATAATAAATAAAATTTATCGTTTATTTTATATAGTCAAGTCCGTATTTTTACGGACTTTTTTATTTTTTTAAATTTGTCATAATAATAAAGTCTTAAAAAAGAAAAGGAAATAATAAAACAATGAACAATACTTTAGAATTTAGTAAGAATATCTAATATTATTCCTCTTATTATTATTAAACTAAAAATTAATATTGGTGTAAAAAATAAAATAAAACCAACTGTTTGAAATTTTATAAAAATCTTATTTAGTAAGAGTCTATTATTCATTTTTCTTATGTTCTTGTATTTTTCAACAATAAAAATAATCAAGCATAAGAACATTAAAATTATAGAAAATAGAACAGTCATGAGTAGAAAAACACCAACTCCAAAAACATTTTCAGTTTTACCAATAATATATGCAAGAAAAAAATCTGGAAAACCTAAAAATAGGAATAAGACAAAAAATAACCAACCAAAGATGGCTAAAAGATTAAAGCTATATCTATCTCTAAATTTATCTAAAAACATAAGAGTATATTACACAAAACAAGAAAGGAGAACAACAATTCTTATGGCTAAAAATTTGGAATTTGACAATGAAATGAAAAATTTATCAATGTGTGTTTACAAAGGAAATAAAAAATACAAACCAAAAGACTGGATAAAATTTGACGAATATGAGTCGAACAATGGCTTTCATGGGGAAACTTTTTATAAAAATGATAAAGTTGTTATTTCTTTCAGAGGAACAGATCAAATCTATGAAGATTTAATAAAAGAGGATATTTTAAAATTGGGTACAAAAAATTTGCCAAGTCAGTATGTAGATGCTCATAATTTTTACCTAAAAACTAAATCAAATTTTCCAAATAAAAAGATAGTTTTTACAGGGCATTCTTTAGGTGGTAGCTTAGCACAACTTATGGGAGCAGAAACAGGTAAGGAAGCTGTAACCTTTAATGCTTATGGTGTAGGAGATTTAATTCAAAAAGATAATATTAAATCAACAAATATCAGAAATTACGGAAATGTTGATGATACAGTTTTTAATCTAAATTTAAGAAATCAGTTAGGTGAAAATTATATCATTGGATATTCAAAAGATTCTGAATATATAACAAAAAGTTCGACTGGTAATTATCTTGGTGGTCGTTATCCAAAAAGAAAACATTTTATTGAAGATATGGGTAATCTTGAAGATGCAGTTGAATACAAAAAGCCTGAAGATGTTAACCAAAAAGTTTTAACAGGAAATGTTTCTTATAATATCAATGCTCGAGATGTTGATAAAAAGAGGGTTATTACAAGAGAAGAAATTGGACGAATGTCAAAAGATGAATACGATAAAAATGAAAATTTTATTAACCAACAGTTAAACCTTGGAAATATCATGTCAAAAGCTCAAGCTGATGAAAAAGTTAAAACAGGTGATTTGATTTGGGTAGAGGGTTATACTCGTGAGGATGGTACAAAAGTTTGTGGTTATTACAGACGTAAATAGTAAGCAAAAAAAATGGAAAAGCTAAAATAGCTTCTCCGGAATTAAGAATAGCTGGAAGTATGAAAAAGATTTAATTATATTAAACCGATTTTTAGTGTAAAAAGCAATTAGCCAAATAGCTAAACATGTTTATAGTATAATAGTTGTATGGTTAGACTATCAAACGAAGCAACCGTACAATTTTTTGGAAGTGCAATCTACGGTATATTTAGTATTCAACGATTAATGACAGAAATGGTGCCAATTAATGCACCTAAAGAAAATTGTCTTTATGCGATTTGGCATGCAAATCTTTTGAGCGTACATTGTTTAAAAGATAACAACAACGGACCACTTAATATTATGATTAGTCACTCAAGAGATGGTAAAATTGTAACTAAAATTACCGAGAAATGGGGTATTAAAGTTATAAGAGCATCTTACCACCGTAAAGGAAATATTAGTGGTAGCAAAGAACTTGTAGAAAAGCTTAAAAATGGTGAATGTGGTGCAATGATGGTGGATGGACCTAGAGGTCCAAAAGAAGTTGTAAAAGACGGCATAATTAAGTTGGCAAAAATGTCAGGAAAACCAATTGTACCAACTTATATGTACTCACCACAAAAAACTCTTCTAAAACTTCCAGGATGGGACAGAATGAGAGTTCCTTTTACTATTACAAAGATTGTCGTACTTCACGGAGAACCAATTTATGTTGACGAAAACGCTTCTCCAGAGGAAGTCGAAGAAAAAAGATTAGAAGTTCAAAAATCAATGGAACAATTAAAAGAAATTGCTCCTCAAAAATTTAAAGAGGTATTTAGATTCGGATTATGGAAAAGAAAGAATTTTTAAACGTACTTGGAATACAAATCCAATCTACACTTGGGGATAAAAAAGAAAATTATAAAAAAGTAGAAAACACTATCAATGAGGGTTTCAAGGAAGGTACTGACTTAGTTGTGTTACCAGAAGTTTGGACTTGTGGATGGTGTCCTGATTTATTCAGAGCTTCTGCAGAAGACTTAGAAACAGGTGAAACCACAGAATTTTTAAAAAGTTTAGCAAAAAAATATAATTGCTATGTAGTTGGGGGAAGTTATATTACAGAGCAAGACGGCAAATTTTACAATACTTGCCCAGTCATAAATGATAAAGGCGAACTCGTTGCACATTACAACAAATCTCACCTATTTTCATACTATGGCTGTGCCGAGGGTACTTATGTCGAAAACGGTAATCAACCTGTACTTGTTAATATAAAAGGAATTAAGACAGGGCTTACGGTTTGTTATGACATAAGATTTCCAGAAATCTATAGAGCATATAGAAAAGCTGGCGCAGATTTATTAATCAATGTTGCAGCTTGGGGAAGTAATAAAAAAGATGTTTGGAGAACCCTAACAAGCGCAAGAGCAATGGAAAATCAATGCAATTTTATAGCAATTGACCAAAAAGGTTTAATTAAAGATAACGAATACAATTTAGGTTATTCAAGAGTCATCAATTATGATGGAAGTATCAATAAAGAAATTGATGAGGCAAAAAATTATATTTATGCGACAATTAAATTTGACAGTGCGATGTATGATTTTAGAAACAAATGTACTGTCTTAAATGATATTCATAATAATTATGAGGTATGTATTTTATGAAAAAATTAATATTATTTTTAATGATTATATTTTTAAATGTAGGTATTGCAAACGCAAAAGGACTACCAAATTCTTTTGACAATGCTTTTTCTGAAACAGGATTATCAAAACATGTTGTAAGTATTTCTATACAAGATATTGATAAACCTAAAAAACTTTATGAACTAAATTACGAAAAACCAATGATGCCTGCATCTACTCAAAAACTTATCACTGCAATACCTGCAATAGAAGTTTTAGGTAAAGATTACAACTTTTCAACAAAATTATACAAAAATAAAAATGCTAATGAATACTATATTGTCTTAGGTGCAGACCCTTATTTATCAAGAAAAGATTTAAAAGGCTTGTTGAGCAAAATTAAATTACCAAAAGATAAAAGTATCTCAAAATTATATATTGACGATAGCATTTTTGATAAAAACGAATGGGGCGAAGGTTGGCAATGGGATGATGATTTAAACCCACTTATGCCAAAATTTTCTGCATACAATATTGATGGAAATGTTGTAAAAGCAAAATTAACACCACTTAAAGACCAACCACCTCAAATTGAAATGAACGTTTTTTATCCAACATTAATAATGAACTACGTTAAAAACGGAAACAAAAATGATATAACAGTATCAAGAAAAAACTTTATTTCAGCAAACGAATTAACTTTTGAAGGCGAAATTGCAACAGAAATGGAAAAAGTAATTCCTGTAAATAATATGCAAGAATATTTTAACCTAAGATTAAAAGAATGTTTAAAATCAAACAAATTGCATTATTATGGAAAAATTGAAGCAAAAAAATTACCTACAAGTAATATGGTTTTAATTGGAGAAGTTACACATCCAATTTCTAATGCAACAAAAGATATCTACGAAAATTCAAACAACTTGGTTGCAGAAACAGTTTTTAAACTTGCAGGAGAAAAATATACTAAAAAAACTGGTAGTTTTGCTAATTCATATAAAATGATTGAAGATTTTGCAAAAAATAATGTAATTGATTTATCAAACATAAAAATTGTAGATGGTAGTGGAGTTTCAAAAAACAACATAACAACTTCAAAATTCATGACAGAATATCTTGTACAGATATCTAAAAATTACGATTACAACGAAGTTATAAAAATACTTCCGACTCCAAACAAAGAATTTGGAACCTTAAAAAACAGAATGCTATTTTTAGAAAACAAATTACACGCAAAAACAGGTACATTGACAGATGTAAGCGCACTTGCAGGATATATTGAAACTAAAAAAGGTAATAAATACGCATTCAGTATTCTTATAAATGACGCTAAATCAACAAAAATTGAAAAGAAAACTTTTGAAGAACTAATTGTAAGAGCTATTTATAGAAATCTTTAATCAACTCTATTCAACTTTTCATAAGAACCTACAAGTCTAAAATAGCTTTATTTTTCTTTGATTTCATCTAAGGCTTGTGAAATAATTTTGTCTGTGTAATGCCCGTCAAAATCAACAAGAAATGTATATTCCCCAAATTTAACTTTCGATGGTCTTGAATCAATGTAGTATAAATTTATATTGTATTTTTGGAAAATTTCTAAAACTTTTAATAAAGCTCCTGATTCATTGATTGTTGAAAATGCAAGTGAAGTCTTGTCATTACCTGTTCGAGGAGTTTTGTATTTACCTAATAAAACAAATCTTGTTTGGTTTGTCGGATCATCATTTATATTTGATTTCAAAATGTTTAGATTATATAATTCTGCAGTTTTAGCACTACCAATTGCACCATAATCTAAACCATATTTTTCTAAAGATTTTGCTGCGTTTGCTGTACTTGTTGCACGAATAATATCAATGTTGTTTGGCAAATTTTCATGAATGAAATTCAAACATTGAGCAATCGCTTGTGGATGAGAAATTAAACCTTTAATTCTTTTTATATCAGTATTTTTTGATAATAAACAATGTCTAATAGGTAATGGATATTCTGATAAATACTGTAAATCGTTATTATTAGTTTTGATAAGAGAATCAATAGCCTCTCTTACTGCACCCTCAATAGAGTTTTCAACAGGAATAACTCCTACTACATCTTCGTTGTTATTAACATACTCAATAGCTTCTGATATTGTAGGGCAAGGGGTTTCTTTAACATTAAGGTTATAATGTTTGCAGAAAATGTCTTTAGCCATTTCTGAATAAGAACCAGATGGACCTAAAAATACAACTTCCTTAACTGTTTTTAAAAATTCCATTGTAACCTATGTGCCTTTCGTTTATAATCTTACTAAAAGGTAGGTAAAATGGCAAATATTAAATTTGGGACTGACGGTTGGAGAGCAGTCGTAGGAAAAGATTTCACAGAAGAAAACGTATTAATAGCAACAAAAGCTATTGCGAAATATATTGAAGAAGAATTTGGGTTGAGTAAAAAAATCCTTGTTGGTTATGATCCAAGAAATATGGCAAAAGAATTTGGTGAAGTTTGCGCTAAAGAACTTGCTAAAAAAGGTTTCGAAGTTTTGATGAGTGATAAAATCATTCCAACACCAGTTTTAGCGTATAATGCAAAACTTCATAATGCGTGTGCAATTATGTTTACAGCATCACATAACCCACCTGAATATCTAGGACTTAAATTTATCCCTGATTACGCAGGCCCTGCAACAGATGACATCACAAAAAAAATCACTAATTATTTAGGTGATGATATTCAAGAAAACAATGGTGGAAAAGTAGAAGTTGTAGATTTTAGCAAAGATTACTTTGACCAAATAAAAAAAGACATAGATTTTGATAAAATTAAAACTTTGGATAAAAATATTATCTTTGATGGTTTACATTCAGCTACAATCGGATATTTTGATAAATTATTAGACGAATTTAATATCAAATACAATAGCTTTAACATGAACCATGATAAAAACTTTGGTGGCAAAATGCCTGAACCAAAACCACCATACATCAATGACTTGATAGAAAAAGTTAAAGCGACAAAAAATTCTATCGGTTTTGCAAATGATGGCGACGGTGATAGATTTGGCGTAATTGATGAAACAGGTAAATGGGTATTACCTGACGAAATCATTGCAATGTTAATGATGCATTTAAAAAATAACAAACACCAAGACGGTGTACTTGTTAAAACAGTAGGTTCAAGCAACTTATTAAATAAAGTAGCAGAAAAATTAAACATTGAAGTTGTTGAAACAGCAGTAGGTTTTAAAAATGTAGGTTCTGCAATGAGAGAAAACAAAACTCTTATCGGTGGCGAAGATTCTGGTGGATTAAGTACAGGTTTCCATATTCCAGAAAAAGACGGTATTTTAGCAAATCTATTAATCCTTGAAATGCTTGCTTATGAAGGTAAATCTCTTTCAGAAATGTTAGAAGATTTGTACATTTTTGCAGGCAAAAAATATAAAAAAGATAGAATAGATTTAAAATTAACATCTGATGATATGACTAAAAAAATCTTAGATTTATTCAAAGAAACTGATAAAGTTGAAGATTTAGTAGTAGCATCAAAAAATAAAAAAGATGGTGTTAAATTAGTATTCACAGATGAAAGTTGGATTTTAGTACGTCCAAGTGGTACAGAACCACTTTTGAGAATTTATATTGAGGCAGAAAGTTTAGAACAAATTTCTGTAATGAAAGTTAAAATAGAAAAGTTTTACAATCAAGTTCTTTTGGGATAGACTTGAAGTAAGATTGACTAAGTAGAAAGAGGGAAGAAATGAAAGTTTCAATAAATTGGTTAAATGAATTTGTAGATATTTCGGATATTGATGTAAAAGAAATCGCTCACGAACTTACTATGAGTGGATTAGAAGTAGAAGCAATTGAAGAAGTAAAGCCAGCTTTTACAAACATCATCACAGCAAGAATAGAAAAAATTAATCAACATCCAAATGCAGATAAATTACATTTAGTAGATGTAAATATTGGTAATGCAGTAAAGACAGTTGTTTGTGGTGCACAAAATATTCAAGAAGGACAAATTATTCCTTACGCATCAGTTGGTTCACAAGTACTTGACCGTAAAACAGGCGAAACTTTTACATTAACACCTGCAACAATTAGAGGTGTTGAATCTCAAGGTATGTTATGTTCTTCTGACGAATTAGGTTTAGCTGATAGAAACTATCAAGAAGAAGACGGTATTTTAATCTTAAATAGATTATTCGATAATATTGAACTAGGTGCAAAATTAGAAGATGTTTTACATCTTGAAAGTGATATGGTTATTGATGTTGCGCCAACAGCAAACAGAGGTGACGAAATGTCAGTTCTTGGTATTGCAAGAGAAATCGGAACATTGTTCAACAAACCACTTAAATTTTCACCTCTTGAAAGCACTCAAGATTTGAGTACAGATAAATTTGAAGTAGAAATTAAAGATACAGATGTTTGTAAATATTATTCAATCGGAATCTTGAAAGATATTAAAATCAAACCATCTCCAGACTGGATGCAAAATAGATTAATTTCATCTGGTATTAGAGCAATTAATAACGTAGTTGATATTACAAACTATGTATTGCTTGAATACGGCACACCACTTCACGCATTTGACTTTGACAAATTAAATGGATACCTATGCGTAAGAAGAGCAAACGAAGGCGAAAAGCTTGTTACTCTTGATGAAGTAGAAAGAAATTTAACAAAAGACAGCGTTTTAATCGCAACAAAAGATGAAGCTGTTTGTTTAGGTGGCGTATTCGGTGGTGCTAACTCTGAAATTGACAACAACACTAAAAACATTGCTTTAGAAGCAGCATACTTCACTCCAGCATCAAATAGAAGAAGTGCAAGAAGCGTTGGTTATCGTTCAGAAGCAAGTGCAAGATTTGAAAGAGGCGTTGACATTGAAGCTGTAAAACCAGCTCTAATGAGAGCTATGCAACTTTTAGTTGAACTTGCAGATGCTAAAATTGAAGGCATTGTTGAAACAGGCGAAAACAAACTTGAGCCTCTTTATATTACTTTGAGATATAGCGAAGTTAAAAGAATTTTGGGTTGTGAAATTGAAGCAGAAAGATGTAATTCAATTTTAAATAACTTAGGTTTCAAATCTTGTGGTTCTAATGAAATCGCTGGCAAATTTGAAGTTCCATCTCACAGACGTGGTGATGTTGAAAGAGAAATTGATTTAATTGAAGAAATCGCAAGAATTAATGGTTATGATAAAATTATGCCTATTGTTTCAACAGGTTCTGGTTCAGCTGAAATCACTTTCGAAGAAAGAGTTGTTAAGAAAATTCATAACACAATGTTATCTTCTGGTTTAAACGAACTTGTAACAACTTCATTAATCGGTAAACCATTACTTGACCAATACGGATTAACTTATGATGATGAAAAAGCCGTAAAAGTTGCAAACGTTCAAAGTGAAGATTATTCAATGCTAAGACAATGCTTGTCAGCAAACATCTTAAATATTTTGAAAAACAACTATGACCAAGGTATTAAAAACTTCTGGGGTTACGAAATTGGTAGAGTATATTTCAAAACTCATGAAGCAACTGAAAAAGATACAGGTGTAGAAGAAACAAGAAAACTTGCAGGTGTTATTACAGGTAATGTTCAAAACTCTAAATGGCAACATACAGAAGAAACTGATTTTTATACAGTTAAAGGTGTGTTTGAAAAATTATTTAGCGAATTGAATTTGACAAATAGAGTTCAATATAATTTGACAAGTGATGTTGATATTATGCATCCATATAGAACTGCAGAAGTAAGCTTGTTGTCAAAAACACCTATTAAATTAGGTTTCTTTGGTGAGCTTCATCCAAATTTAAGAAACAAAATGAAAATTAATCAACCGGTTTACATTTTTGAATTAAACTTGGAAGAAATTATCAAGGCTACACAACATACTATTCCTCATTACAAAGCATTACCTCAATTCCCAGAAGTACAAAGAGATATTGCATTTGTAATTGAAGATGATGTTAAATATACTGACATTCAAAGAGTTATCAAAAAAGCTGTTCAAAATGATTTATTTGTTAAGAGTGAAATTTTTGATATTTATATGGGCGAACATATTAAAGAAAGTTTCAAGAGTGTAGCATTTAGAATTTATATGCAAGATAAAAAAGCTACATTAAATGAAGAAACAATTGAATCTCAAATGAATTCAGTTAAAAACCAATTACAAAAAGCATACGCTAATATTAGTTTTAGGGAGTAATTTAGATGAAAAAATATTTGTTATTACTATTAGCACTAATACTTATTAATGTTCCAGCATTAGCAGATGTTGTTCCATACTATGTTTCAAACGTAAGTTCAGAAGTTAGAGGTTTTTATCAAGCTTCAAAAGATTTAACTATCTACGAACAACCAAATGAAAAATCAAAAGTTCTTTTAAAATGTAATTGGGATTACAAACATTTTAACTGTCCAAATACATCAATGAGCAATTTATTCTCTGTATTTGTACAGGCAAAAGAATTAGCTTTTATGACAGTTACAGACGATATTGGCGACTGGGTAGAAGTCATTTACGATAGAAATACAAACAAAAAAGGTTGGATAAAAAAAGACGAAACAGACCCATATAGATTTTTAAACTTGAGAACTTTTTATAACTTGTATGGCAGAAAATATGGTATTTACGTACTAAAAGATGCACCACAAGAGATAAACATATTAAGAACATCAACTTCTGTTGATTCTCAGACATCAGGACAAATTGATGACCCTATAAAAATTCAATTACAAGCCGTAAAAGGAAACTGGTTATTAGTTAAAGTTATTGAAGGCGATAAAACAACAAGAACAGGGTATTTACAATGGAGAAATACAAACGGCGAAATCTATGCCTTTCCTGATATAAAATAAAAATTATAAAAATTGAAAAGACGGCTCATCAAATTGATGAGTCGTTTTTATTTCTCTAAATTTTTAGTATAAAAATATTATTTATTTTTTTTATATATAAAATATAATAAATTTTAGGGTAAGTGCCTAATACTTCCGACACCACATCAAATTTAACTAAGAAATTGGTGGCAAAGGAGGTGAGAATATGACCAGAGAA
>SAMEA104315433__coassemble_459_pt1 | contig 19228 bp, 28 predicted proteins | sample SAMEA104315433__metabat2_high_PE_030 | metagenome-assembled genome bin SAMEA104315433 (sample SAMEA104315433) | gut metagenome | biome: Monkey gut; feature: monkey-associated habitat; material: faeces | place: China | collected 2013 | reverse complement strand
TTTCGTTTACAGATGATTCTGTTTCTAAGCTATTGATGCTCTTGAAAATTACATTGTAGCTAAATTGTCTAAAAAGTTATTACAAGCTTTTGATTCAGATATTATTAATGGTACTGGTACGGACGGTGCAAAAGGTATCTTACAAAGTATCACAGTAGCTGATGTAGAAACAAAAGGTACATTAACTTATGATGATATTTGTGATTTATTCGCTATGATTCCTGCTATTGCAAGAAAAAATGCTACGTTAATGATGTCAACAAACACATTATACAAAAAGGTTAAAAAAATCAAAGATAATGACAATAAACCGATTTTTAACCCAGACTTAAATAAAGTATTAGGTCGTGATGTTGTAGAATGTGATGATGTTCCAGACGGCACTATTATTTTTGGTGATTTTTCTGAATACATCTTTAACTGGAATAAAGATGCAGAGATTACTAAATCTGGTGAAGCTGGCTTTACTTCTGGTGATACATACTTTAGAGTATTGGCACTAGCTGACGGTGGTTTAGCTGATTTAGGGGCTATGGCAGCTATTAAAGTTGGTACAGCTACAACACCAACACAACCAGAAAACCCTAGTGGTGGAAACTAATAGTTATAAATAGAAAACTGGGGCAATATGCCCCAGTTTTTGATAGAAAAAGGAATTATTAAATGTCTGAAATTACATTAAAGACAGTAAAAGATTATTTACGCATAGATTTTGATGATGATGATGCTTATTTAACGCAGTTAATCAAATTATCAAAAGATTATATCTACCAACAGTCTGGGGTAGAGTATAACGCAGATGATGAAGTATATAATCAAGCTATGCTATTCTGTGTATCTCATTTTTACGGTAATAGACAACCATTAACAGAAAAAACTGTTACAAATGTACCTTTTACTTTTGATAGCTTGGTAAAACACATATCATTACGTGGGGCTTTAAATGTTAAATAGTGGAAAATACAGATACAAACTAGATATTTTTGAAAAACAAAAAATATATTCTTACCAGGTCCAGTCGGTTGACGGTAAAAAAATAGGTTATGTAGATACACTTGGTGAATCAGATTTAGTGTTAGAAAATGTAGAAATTTTTAAAAATAGAAAATTAACCGAAAATTTAGATACTTCAACTGGTTCAAATTACAAATATCTATCAAAAGAGCCAGTAGAAAACGAATTAGGCGAAGTTGATACAGAATACAGATTAGTTAAAACACTTTTTGCAGATAAAGAAACTAGAGTAGGTGGCTTGTTGTCTGGTCGCCCTGCTGATACTGTTTTAACAACTTGCACACATAAATTAACGTGGCGAATGAAAAGCTTTAAAAATGTTCAACCAGATAAACACCGTATAAGATACGCTAAACAGATGTTTGATGTTAATTATTGTCTGGGTGATGAAGTTACTGATGATGAATTACAAGTATTTGTTACTGAAAGAGTTTAAATATGGATGATGACGGTTTTTTATATGATAAATTAACAGACTTACAAAAAGATATGATGCGTGGAATAAATGAACTTTTTCCAAAAGAAACAAGTTCATTTTTAAAAGAACAGGCTTCAAAACTTTGTAAAAGAACAAAAAACGTAGCTAAACGAGATGTAGGAACATCAAAAGGTAAAAAGAAAAATTGGGTATCATCAAAAAGTTATCATCAAAAATTTAAAAAAGGTAAAATTTACCACTATGAAGATGATGATAAAAATATTAGAACATACAATAGTTCGCGACACGGTCATTTATTAGAATATGGACACAATAGAGTTCCACGTGGTCGAAAAGGACAAAGTAACAGAGGTGGACAGGCTAACGGTTTTACCAAAGAAAAAGCAGTATTAAAACTAGCAGAAAAAGAATACAGTTCATTATTTTTATCTGATGCAAACGAATTTTTAGCAAAATTTGTAGATGATACAGTAAACGGAAAATTTTAAAAATGATAACTTCTGATAATATTTATAAAGCAATAAAAGCCAGATTAAAACAGATTTTTAAAGCTACTAAATTACAGATTAAAGATATAAAAAATATAACTCCACCGTGCCTATATATTCAGTACGTTAATTCTTCTGATAAAGAAGTAGCTAACGAAACATACAATACAACTTGTTTATTTAACATTGTGTATTTTGCTGATGCAGATGAACTACTAAATTTATTAGAAGTTGAAAATAGACTTAAAAAAGCTTTTAAAAAAGCTATACCAGTATATTACGTTAATAATTTTGGCGAAACCGTAAGAAAATTTATAAAGCCAGAGGTTAATTCAGACCCAGAAGAAAATACTGAATATATTTTAGTTGTTTCTTTAAGCTTTGATTTTATACAAGATGCCGATATTGATTATATTAACGGTGCTAATGATGAGTTTGATACTGGCGAATACAACAACCCAGAAACAATGGATATATTAGATTTAGATTAAGGAAAGGAACATTTAAAAAATGGCAGAACTAGAATTAGAAGATTTAAAAACCCCTATTGAGGTTATTTTTCACCAGATAGTAGCAAATAAAATTACTATGGGTGATAAAGGCAGAATGTTATTTTTGTATAAAAATACAAGCTTGGGCGAAAATGAAACCTATAAAATCAAAAAGTTTAAATCAGCTATTTTTGATGAAACAGATGAAACACTAGCATTTTATGTTAAAAGATTTTTTGAGGGTGGCTGTAAAAAAGTTATCGTAATTGAATACAAAGATAAGATAGCAGATGTTACAGCAATAATGAAAGAAATGTTACCAGACTTTGACTGGCTAACATCAGTAGAACAAGAAGCACAAAGTGATGTTAAATCATTCGCTATTGAGAATGAAAGATTTGGAGTAGTTTATAATATTCAAGCTGATTCTATCTTTGTTGTATCTTTAGCTAATCCGTCTGCTGTGTATGTTGATGATGCAGGTAATAAAAAGACTTTAACAGGGTTGGAAATGTTGCCTATTATTGCTGGCGTATGTTGTGGTTGCCCATATAATATGTCTGTATCATATAAGATTTTCACACAATTAGAATCAGTTGAACAACCAGAAACATATAAACAAGGGCAATTAACTTTATATAAAGAGGAAGAGGGCATTAGATTTGCTAACGCTTGTAACACTTTACAAACTACTAACAGTACATATACAGAAGATATGAAATCTATTTGTATTGCTGAGGGTATGCAACGCATTAAAATTGACTTGATTAAAGCATATAGAACAGGTTACAAAGGCAAATATAAAAACCATTACGATAATCAATGTTTATTTTATGCAGCTGTAAACTATGGCTACATTAAAGAACTTGAAAAAGTTGGTATTGAAATTTTAGATCCTAACTATAATAATGAAGTGCATACTAATATTGAAGCACAGCGTGATTTATGGCTTGCTACTGGTAAATCAGAAGCTGAAAACTGGGATAATGAAACAGTATGTAAGAATACATACAAAAATATGATTATTGCAGAAATGAATGTTAAAATGCTTGATGCTATGGAAGGTATGAAGCTAACAGTAGAAATGTTTTAAGATAGGAGTAATAAAAATGGCTAACGAAAATCAAGTATGGACTGGTTCAGACGGTCAACTATGGCTAAACAATAAAGACAGAATAGCAAAGGTGCAAAAGTTCACTTTTAAACAAACAAATAAATATGAAACTGTTGATGATACGGATTCTTTCGCAACCGGTCAGCGATTAGTGGGCTGTGAATTATCTGGCGAAATTACAGCTTATAAAACATCTTTTGCATTTAATGACATTATGGAACAGTACAAAAACAAACAACAACCTGCATTATCATTGGTAGGTAAAATTACAAATAATGATACTGGCGAGACTAAGCGTGTATCTATTACAGATGTTACCTTTACAGAATTAACATTATTTGAATTTGAAAAAGGTAAAGTAAATCAAGATGTTGTACCATTCAACGCAGGCGATTACAAATATTTATAATCGAAAAAAATAAATAAAGTGAATAGAGTATTTAGTGGGTATTTAAGCAATACCCACTAATTTTTTAAAAAAGGAATAGGAATATGGCAAAAAAAGTATTAACAGTAAAAGAATTATTGGCGCACAAAAAAATCATTGAAAAAAAACAAGAAAAAAATTATTATTCAGAACTTCTGGGTGGAGAAATCGAATTAAGCAATAAAATTAATAAAGATGATTTGCTAGAATATGTTTCTGACGATTCAAAGGGCGAATATGAAAAATATAAAGATGTTGTATATATGTGTTGCCCTATTTTTAAATCAGATGAACTAAGAGAAGCTTATAAAGATGAAATTGAAATACCTACAGATATTGTAGATAAAGTTTTTAACGATAATATGCAAGAAGTTATTAACTTGGGTAATTTTATTTTTAAAAGATTTGGCTTTTTAAATGAAAAAATCGTAGAAAACCTAAAAAAGCAATAGAACAAGATAACGACTTGGCACTAATAAGTTATTATCTTGAACGTGGTTTTACTCCGGAATACATATTAAACGCTGATGAACATACAAAAATGTTACTATCAGCAAGTGCTATGTATAACATAGAACTAAGGGTAGAACGTGAAAAATTACAGTATAAAGCATTAGGATTAATAAAAAATGAGTAAAACAGTCGGTATAATCTTAAAATTAAATGATAAAACTTCACCACAGCTAAAAAAAATTGCTGAAAGATTAAAAATTACAGAAAAAGAAGCAAAAAAACTACACGGACAAGTTACAAAAGTAGCTAAAGCTATGAAAGAGGATTTAGCCAAAGCAAGTAAGGTGTGTGCTGTTGGTATAACAGCCATAGCAGGTGCAACGGTAGTAACTTTAAATAAAACTAGAGAATATGCTGATAGAATTGATGATATGAGCAAAAAAATCGGCATTTCTAAAAAGAGTTTTCAAGAATGGGATTATATCATTAAGCAAAACGGTGCAGAGATTGACGTAGTTCAAAGAGGTATGAAAACACTTGTTACACAGTCATTAAATGTAGTTAATGGTAATAAAGAATCTATTAAAACATTTAAGAAATTAGGTGTAAACGTAAAAGACAGTAACGGACACTTAAAAAATCAAGAAGTCCTTTTTGGTGAAGTTATTGAAAAATTACAGAAAATGCCACACGGTTTAGAAAAATCTGCTATCGCTACTAAATTGCTTGGTAAGGCTGGTATCGAATTGCAACCATTACTAGCAGAAAATGCTAAAACCATTTCAGATTTAAAAAAGGAAATGAACGATTTAGGGCTAGTTATAGACGATAAAACTATTGATGCTGCTAATACATTTTCTGATAATATTCTTGCTATTCAACGTGGTTTAGGTGCTGTTATGATGTCTTTGGGTAATGATTTAATACCGACATTAAACGACACTTGCAAAATTATTATTGCAAATATGCCACAGATAAGGGCAACCGTAACACCAGTTTTAATGGGTGTTGCTGATGTGATAAAATTTGTAATAACACATATTGACACCTTAACGGCTGTAACTATGGGGTTAGTAAGTGCTTTTGGAACATTTAAAATTTTGTCAACAATTAATAATATGTGGGTTGCATATACGGCGATAGTTAAAAATGTAACCTTAGCCCAACAGATGTTAAATCTAGTTATGAATATGAATCCAATAATGCGAATCGTAACTATAATTTCTGGTGCTATTGGCTTTATTGTGATGTTGGAAATGAAAACAAAGATTTTAACTAACACGTTTAAAAAATTGGGTGAGGTTGTCGGTAAAGTTTGGGATAAACTACATCAAGCACAGCCGACATCATACACACTACCTAATCAAGCCACACCACCACAAACACAGACACAAACACCAAAAGTTAATAAATATGCTTCTGGCACAATGTACGCACACGGTGGACAAGCCGTAATTAACGAAAAAGGGGCAGAACTTGTAGAACTTCCAGAGGGTTCAAAGGTTATGACGGCGAACGCAACTAAGCAAATAATGAACGGTGGAAGCTACACAATTAACTTGAATATTGCTGGTAATGTAATTGGTAATAACGAATTTATACGGCAAGTAAGTAACGCTTTAGGTCGTCAATTAGTAACAGCTATGAGTTGTTAAATTTTGCGTAGGGTGCCGTGTGAGCGTAGCGAAACCCAACCCGAAGTATCACGTAGCTAATGAATGACAGTTTTGCAGTAGCAAAACGAAATGAATTATAGCGAAGTGTGAAGCAATAATTTAAAGGGAATATAATTATTATGGAAATTGTTTTAATTAAAGAAAGTGTATCAAGTCAAAACATACTTTCACAGTTAAAAAATAATATTATTTCACGTATTCAGCAAGCCGTAAATGTTACTTCAAGTAATACAACCAGTTTGATATTACCGATAGTACCTAAAGGTATTTCATTTCCAAAACAAAATGAAATTTCTAATTATAAAGGGTTAAGCGAAGATTACGCACTACCCAATAATCATACTTCATTATCTAATTTTGGGTGGTCTAGCTTTTTTCCTAATAAGGTTTATAGCTTCGCTCATTCTGGTTCAAGTTCTAACGGTTATGATTATGTTGATTTTCTTGAAGATAGACGTAAAAATAACTTACCTTTAAGATTGTTAGCTTATGAAATGCCTAAGAATATTGGAAGTGCTTTAAACAATGCCATAAATAAAACTGTGGTAAAAATTATTTATGATGATTTTGTACTTGTAGAAAAATTTGAATATTCTACTGATGCAGTGGGTGATATTCAATATAGCGTAAATTTTCAAGAGTTTAACGCTAATATAGTACGTAGTTCTGGCATAGATACGGCTAAATCAATTATGGCTACAGCAAGTGTAAATATGGTAACAAATGCAGCTTTAAAAGCTTCTGGACTACTTTAAAATGTTAAATTATAGATTCACACTAAACGATAAAGATATAACAGATAAATTATTAAGCGTAAACTATTCTGAAAACTTGGAAGATGTGGCTAGTTCTTTTAGTTTTACAAGCTTGGAAGATTTTGATATAACATCATTAACGTCTGACGGTAAAACAAGAATTAATACTTTTAAAATTTACGAAAAAACACAGACAAACCCATTTTATATAGGTGTTGTAACCGATTACGAACATACAACAGATGTAAACGTATATAGTTATTCTGGTTATGATGTGGGCTTTTACCTTAATAAAAATGAGGTTATTAAACAATTTAAAAAAGCTAATATCGGTAAAGCTATTGAAAGCTTGTGTACAGAGTTTAATATATCTGCAACAATGCCAGAATTTAAAGCTACTGTATCAAAGATATATAAAGATGTTGTTTTAGCTGATATTTTAAAAGAACTTATAGAATTAGAAAAATTAAAAACTGGTGAAAAAGATATATATATTGACTGTAAAAACGGTAAATTAAATATATCAAAATATACACTAGAACACAATTTAACGGCTTTAATCGGTTCTGGGTTCTTGGTTGGTTCAGATAGCACATATAGTAACTGTTCTGTTAAAAAATCTATTCAAGAATTAAAAAACCGTGTAATTTATTCTGATAATAACGAAAAAAGTTTAAAACGTGTAACAGCTGATGATACAAACAGTATGGCTACTTATGGGTTATTAACGGCAGTGGAAACGGTTGATACTAACAAACAAAATAATTTAAAGCAATTAGCAAAAACAAAATTAACAGAATTAAATAAAATAAAAACAGAAATATCAAAAACTTTGATAGCTGATTACAGAGTATCAAAAGGCAAGCTAATTGATTTTACAAATGCTGATTATGGGCTAACAGGTATTTATTTGGTAAAATCTGCAAGCCACGAAATTACAGCACAAAAAGAAACCGTAAGCGTATCTATAGAAAAATGGGATAATTAATAGGTTTTAACCACTTCGTGGCGAATTACTTTATATTCTTTTTGTTTATTTAGTGCGTAAGGTCTTAAAACCTCTTTACCATAAGCCCCTAAAGGAAAATTATAAGTATAGGTTGTGCAGTCTTTGGTTTTGGTTACTACAGGGGTATATTTATTCCAAAATGCTGTATCAAGTTTTTTAAATAGTTCTCTATCATAAGAATTATCATATACGGTAACGGTAATTTTGCCACCAGTTATAGTATCTGGCACAGCGAAAACTGGGCTACATAATAAAGATATTAAAGAAAAAATTAAAAACGTATTTTTCATATTTTTATTATTTATCATTTTGGGCGATTTTTCAAGTGATTAGTTAATTTAAGTTCATGAAGTAATGTAAACAATGGATAATAACAAATACGATTTAGCAAAAATATTGAAGTTTGAACTAAAACAAAGAAACAACCCAACGGACTTAAAAGCTATTAATATTGGTGTTGTTGAACAGTTATCACCTTTAACGGTGTCAATTTCTGAAAGTAAAATTTTACTGGAAGAAAACGAAGAACTGATTATATCTGAATGGTTTAGATTTAGATGTAACATAGATAAAACAAGTAAATTATCTTCTGGAGTTCCAACAGATTTAACTACAAGTAAATCAGAATGTGATTCAGCTACTGGAGTTAGTGAGGTTCATTCTTTTGGTGGTGCGCCGTGTCAAATGCCTAATGCAATAACTTATTTAGTTAATGCGATTACTAGCACAAATGCAGCTATAACAAAGGTAAATAATGAATTACTAGCGCTAAAATGCAACCTTAAAAAAGGTGATTTAGTGGTGGTTGGCTCTTTGGAACAGACTGATAAATATATTTTGCTAGATAAAGTGCTAGATGATAACTATAAATTTTATGACGGTTAAAAGGAATTATAAAAATGTTTCCAGAAAATGTAACAAGTGAATCAACTTCTGACACTACAACAAATAGTATTATATCAAACTCGGATTATATCCATAAAACATTAAATTATGATTACGATAAAAGGCAAGTAATTATTAAAAATGGTGATGTTGATTTAGTCGATAATTACGAAAATGTCAGAAATTGGATAATTAAATTTATTCGTACACCTATTGACGTAATGCCAATTTATGAGGGTACAGGCTTTGGTACATCAGCGTATAAGCTTAAAGGTAGTAAAGCTATTTCTGGTATGCAGTTTGCACAGATTAAAAAGGAAATACAAGACGGTTTTTTACTAAATCCTAATATATTAGCTGTAACCGATTTTGATATGTACAAAGAAGATAAATCTTTAATTATATCGGTTAAGGTTAAACTTCAAGACGGCTATATTTTAGAGGAAAAAACGGAAGCTTGGAATATAAAAGGGTAGGACAATATGGCAATAGAAATTACAGAAAAAACAGAATTAGAAATATCAGCAGAATTATTAGCTAACGTACCTGATAAATATCAAAAAAATGTAGGGTACTTTGTATGGGATTTAATGTTAGCTATCGGTAAAGTGTTCGTAACTTTGTATAGCAAGTTACGCTATTTATCGTGCTTTATTGCAGATATTCGTACACTTGATTATGATGATTTGAAGCTTTTTGTGTTCCAACGTGCAGGAATTGAAGCAAAAAATGAAACCTTTTCAACGGGTCTAATAAAGGTGGTTAATGGTTCTGGCTCTATTACTTCTGGTGATATTTTTGAAACGGCAGACGGTTTGCAGTTTAAATCTACAGAATCAAAAGAAGTATCAGAGGGCGAAAGTTTTACGGCTGAATGTTTGGTATCTGGCGAAGTTGGTAATGTGCCAGTAGGTACTATTACTAAAATACCTACAACGATACAGGGCATAGTATCAGTAACAAATGAACAGCCTTTTACTGGTGGTTATGAAGCAGAATCTAAAGAAAGTATTATAGAAAGATATTATACAAAACTAAGAAAACCAGTAAGTAGTGGTAATAAATACCACTATGAACAATGGGCTTTAGAATGTACTGGAGTTGGTAAAGTTAAGGTAAAATCATTATGGAATGGTGATAATACCGTAAAAGTAATAATTGCCGATTCTAATAATGAAATTGCAAGTGCTGAATTAATAGAAACCGTACAGAATTATATAGACCCATACACACTAGATAGTGAGGGTAATAAAGTTGGTTGGGGTTGTGGTAACGGTCAAGCCCCTATTGGTGCATATTGTACTGTAGAATCTGGTACGGCTAAAGTAATTAATATTAGTGTTTCTATAAAATTAAAAGTTGATGCAGCTTTAGATACAGTTAAATTAAATATTCAAAAGGCTTTGAAAGAATATTTAAAAAGCACAGTTTTTGTATCTGATGCGTATATAAGTTATTCACGCATTAATAGTATTATCAATAACGCTGACGGTGTAGAGGATAATACAGATTTGTTAGTAAACGAATCAACAGAAAATATTACAATTTCTGAAAGTGATACAGCTATTGAAATAGCAACTTTGGGTACTCTAACAGTAAATTTAATAGGTGGTGAATAATGTCTATATATACGGTATTAAAAGGCTATCTACATAAAGACGATAGACACAGTAAATTTATACAGGATATTTTAAAAGCTCTGGCAGACTGGCTAGAGCTTTTTAATGAAAAATTAGTAGAATTTTATTCTAATTTTTACTTCGATAAATTGACTTTAGACGGTGTTATATATTTTGAAAAAGAATTAGATATTACACCACAGCCAACACAAACAATAGAAGAACGCAGGGCAAGTATTCAAGCAAAATGGTTGGCAAATAACCACAATTCTATACATCTAATTCAAGCCGTATGTGATGCGTGGAAAAATGGCGAAATTAAAGCCGACTTTATCGGTGGCAAGATACAGTTAAAATTTATCGGCCAGTTTGGAACACCAGACAATTTAGACACATTAAAAAGTAATATTGATGAGGTTAAAACGGCTCATATACCTTTTGTAATGGTGTTTAGATATTTGTTAATCGAAAATATACACGAAGTAAAAACCATTGAAGAAATGGAAGAAATAACTATAGATATGTTTGAAAGTGGTGAGGAGTAAATAAATGAGTAAAACAACAGAAAATTTAGAACTGTTTGAATACGATACACAAACAGACGGCAAACAAAAATTTAACATCACAAAGGCTTTAAATAATAACTTCGATAAAATCGATACAGCAACAGGAAAGTTGTCGGAGCTTGTAACAGAGGATAAATCTTCTCTAGTTAACGCTATAAATGAAGCTTATAATAATATACCTGACCTTCCTGATACACCTAGTACAACAATCAAAACCTATAACAACGTAGTCTATGGTGTTGCCAAGACAGTAGCTTTTGGTGGTGATTATTCTACGTTTAGCGCTGTGGATATTAGCGCCTATACTGACGGTACTTATAGAGTTTTCGCTAAGACTTCTAGTGCTATAATTCCTGCAACATATACAGAGGGTGCAACAGCGCCTACAAATCCTGCCGTGGGTGATGTTTGGAAATATATTTCTGCAGAACCTGCAGAGGGTGAAGAACAAACAGAAACAGAATGTTATAAAGAGTATGTAACTGTTACTGTTCCTGCAACAGAAGAAGGCGCAGAAGATACCATAACCAATGAATGGCAAGTTGTTGAACTTACAGAATTGGCAAAAATAAAAACTGCTGACGGTATGTTATCGGAAGTCTTAAGCTCTGTACAGTATTCTATAGAAGAACCTCTAAAAGAAGTAGACTTGCATACAGAAACAAGTTATGCAGATTCTATCGGACAGGTACAAAGTAATAAATTACCCTTAATACCGTTTAACTTCACTAGTCCAAACCGGTCGGATTATGTTGCTGTTACAGCTAATACAGAGTGTAAATATTCTCGTGATGGGGTTTTTTATCCAACTGCAGTGGCAAAAATTGTACTAACTGAAGCTGATGGCACGGTGACTGAATTTCCTGCAAAATTAGAACTTAAACTAAAAGCAGGTGATAAATTTACATCTACTGTAGCAGGTAAGTTCTATTTTTATTATTAGAGGTTAAAAAATGGTTAAATATTATAAAAAAATATCTAAAATATTACCTTTTACTCAACCTGTATTCACCTCAGCAAGTGATAACGGTACAGTTGGTGGTGACAAGTTTGCGTGTTATGCACATCTACCTCAGTCAGGTTTAGCAGGTCAGGATTGGTATTTATTTAGAGCAAACTTAGGTTCAGGATATAGTCAAGGTTCAGCTGTTAATTACCCTAATGGTTATTGGTTATTATACAACCCTAAGTTGTGGAATATTACAAATTTATCTTTGTATAATATCCCTTATTATGCAGCAGCTTATAATGATGCAGCTATGAAAACAGGTAATATTTATGGCTCAAATGATAATCAAAATTGGGAATTATTAACCTCTTTTACAAATACTAATTATTCAGCAGGTGGTAATTATCAAGTAGATTTATCAAGTAACACTAATTACTATAGATATTACAAAATTCAAGGCACATCACAGGGTGTTGTAGCTAATCCTAGTATAGATTATATTAATGGCTTAGGTCTTATTAGGGTAACAGCTACTCAAAAAATTGAAAAATGGCAAGAGTGTACACAAGCTGAATATGACAAACTCGCTGAAGATGATAGAAAAATTGTTACTGATATTTATTCTATTTTTAGTGTAGATAAATTTTATAAACTTGCAGAAGTAGAAAAAGACTATATTCAACCTACAGCGACACTTGGATTAGATAGTGGAGCTTTAGGCACTATCTGTGGGCAAAGCTTAGACAGTGTAACCGATAATACAGCTAGTGCGCCTAATGCCTTCAATGGTGGTTCTTCTCATCCTGATAAATACGTAAACAGTGGTAGACCAATATTTTATTGGATATTCAAGATTAATAAACCTGTTAATACAACATTGTTACAAATATCTTTTAATGCTAGTAATAGTGGATATTTACAAGGTAGTAATGACGGTAGTACGTGGACTAACTTGACTAACGGCGCATTTAATTCAGGTACTAACACAATAACAATAACAGAAAAATATAAACAATATAGAATTAACGTAAATCCTTCTGGTGGTTATGGTACTAATTACGGTATTTTTTACGACGCAACATTGTCAAATGTTCGCCTTGTAGCTAAATATAATGTTCAAGCTTGGCTAGAATGTACAAAAACTGAATATAACCAACTTGCAGATAATTTAAGAAAACAAGGACGAGGTTTATATGCCCCGAAACTCAATAATAAAGCGTATTTAGGGGGGGGGTAGACAGGAGCTAAAGAAAATAACAATTGTAAAACCTTGGACTCAACCTGTATTTACATCTGCTAGTGACAATGGCACATTAGGTGGTGATAGCTTTGCTTTTGATGCTTACCTATTTGACCCATATTTAGGTCAAGCTACTTGGCGAATTATGTCAAATCCTAACTCGGTAGGAAACTATGAGGATTGTGGTCGTGTTGCTTGGGGAGGCTATTGGACTATATATAATCCAAACGAGTTGAATATTACTAGCCTAAAAGTAATGAATATGAACTATAGTGTAACGTATAGAAATGCACCTATAGGTAGTGTAAACATCTTAGGTTCTAAAGATGGCATTAATTACACACTATTAAAAAGTTATACTAATACAAATGGCACTGGGGGTGCTTGGTGGACTATCGATATGAGTAATAATACTAATTACTATAAATATTATAGAATACAACATACTACAAAAAGTTTAGCAGGTGATGGCTCTACATCTGTAGCTATCGCACGTTTAATTATAACAGCAACACAAAAAATAGTAACTATTGTAAGAAAATAGAAAGGACAACAATGACAATATATTTTGACAAAAATAAAAAACCGTATAACTATCCAGTAGCAGGATATATAGCAACAACGGATGACGTAAAGTGGGCATACTATTCAGAACATCCAGACGAGTGGGACTTGGCTGACGGTCAATTTGTTGATATTACCAATACAGAAGAATATAAAGCGAAGAAATTAGCTGAAGAAAAAGAACGTATTGGCAATATTTCTATGACAAGGGGTGATGTGTTTGAGGCTTTAATCTTGGCACGTGGAATCACAAAGGCACAAATTAGAACAATGATTGAACAGGCTGAATTGGATGAGATTACAAAGGCTTTGTATCTTAACCGATTTGATGAAGCTTTAGAGTTTTATAGAAAATTTCCATTGTTTGACCTTCTAGGACAAGCTCTAGGTGTTACATCAGAACAGCTAGACAATTTCTTCAAAACAAAAGATTATAGATTTTTAGCAGAAATCCAAGAAGAGGGCGAAAGTGAGGGCGAATAATGACAGATTTATTTGTTAGAGCTAAAAAAATTAGAAAAGCGATTAGATTAAAATTAGCAGATTTTTTAAATTTATTCCAAAATGAGAAAGTAGATAAAGCTGAAATTAAATTAATTCAAATTGCGATAGATAAAGGTCTACAGACTGCAACTTCAAACACTATCGTATTAACAAACGAACAAACAGAAGCAATAGCAATAGAGATTGTGAATATAATAAATAAATTGAATGACGTTGCACAAGACAATTTAAGGGGTGAATAATTGGACTTTAGCAAAGAAGTTGCCAAGCGCTTTACCCCTGTAGATATTGTTAAGATTAGAGAGTTTACACTCTCTGATTCTAACAATTTAACAGAGTTTCTGGGGCGAAAATTGGCAGAAAAAGTTTTGAAATTTTACAATGAATGGAGCACGAGTGAAAAGAATTAGACTTAGAACTCCAGAAGAAACGTGCGCACGTGCGAACAATATCGACCACGGACTAAGACACAAAGAGCAACCACGCCTAACGCTGTGGGCGTACATTTGGGAAAATTTTAAGAAAGAATTTAAAATTGTATTTAGATTTTAAGGAGTTAAAATGATTGAAATAACTGGAAGAAAAGGGGTAAAAATCTTCTTTAATGAAAATAAACCTGAAAGCTTTTTAATTGATAAAAGCTTGGCAGGATTAGAGGGCGAAGAACTTAAAAAGGCTTTAAATAAGCCATTTATGACAACAAAAGAAATAGAAATTTTTATTGAATATAAAGGCAAAGTTTATGCTTTTGTTGTACCAAATGGTTACGACTGGAACGGTGCTAACGTTCCTGCGTTTGCGTGGTTAATTATAGGACAAAGTAAAGAACCACGTTTTAAATTACCTAGCTGTGTACACGATTATATGTGCGAACATCATAATGTTGTCGGGGATGATAGATATTTAAGCACGTTGATTTTTGAAACTTTGTGCGAATATTTTGGGCGCTTTAATGCTTTTAAGCGTTGGACTATGTTCCATAGCGTTGATAACTACCAAAAAGTAAGGGGAAGGGATTTAAATAAAAAGAAATGGGGTAAAGTGTGAATGAATTAATTATGGTAGGTGTTGCCGTTGTAACGCTATTTTTGACAATATTACTAAATATTGCAACGATTGCTTATTTTGCAGGAACATTAAAGGCAAATCAGACGGCGCAAAAAGAAATGGTAGGTTTAATTAAAAACGAATTAGAAAGACAAATTAAGGACACAAAAGAAGAAACAATAAACCATTTCGACCAACTAGAAAAGAAACAAGATAAGCATAATTCTATGATAGAAAGACAGTTTAAGACGGAGTCTGACGTAGAAGTATTGTATGAAAAAATCGAAGTTGCAAATCATAGAATTGAAGATTTAGAGGAGTTGAAAAAATGACAGTAAAATATATTATCGGTCATTGGACTGGAGTAAATACGTATAACGTAACTGATGCAATAAAAAAATCTTATCAGTTATTAATTACTGGTATGGGTGAAGCAGTAGAGGGCTTGCCAGTAGGTCAAACAGCTTCTACTGGTGGTATGAACTCTATTACATATAATATTTCTTGTGCTGGAGGTGATGTTAAAGCCCCACTAACAAAGAAACAATGCGAAAGATTCTTTAAAGAATGTGCAATCGCTTTAAAAAAATATGGCCTGACAGTGGATAAATTTTACACACACGCTGAAATAGGCGAAATGTGTAAAGATAAAAGCATAAGAAAACTTTTACCATTTAATAAATACTTGTGGCAGAATATGGGTAAAATCGATTTAATACGACTACCGTATGATTTAAAAGGCGAATCACACGGTGATTTTATTAGACAAAAAATAAAATGGTATTACGATAAAATTAGGTAACTTGTCATATTATAATTCCTTTTTAAGACAGTAGAAAATTTTTCTACTGTCTTTTTTTATGCTATTTTTCGTTGATTTTGAATTAAAAAAATGATATTGTCTATATCAGAGTTGTTAAAAATGGTGTAAATTTCTGATGCGAAAAGTTCGATACTAGAAGCATTAGTCCCGCCATTTAATAAAACAGCTTCGTTATGGGGCTGTTTTTTAGTATTTATGCGTGTTTGCGTTGGTTCGATAGTTCCATTATTTTTGCTACATTTTATTGTTTAATTTTAGATGTTTTTTATTTTGTGTTATAATTTTTGTATGAAATTAAAGATTGAAAGATTAGAACACAACAGAATTTTACCAGAATACAAGACAGCAGGTGCTGCTGGAATGGATTTATGCGCAGCTATAACTGAACCTATGACTTTGCAACCTCTTGAACGTAAGCTTGTTCCTACAGGTTTGAAAATTGAGTTAGAGCACGGTTACGAAGCACAAATTCGTCCTCGTTCTGGTTTATCTATCAAACATGGTATTACTTTAATTAACTGTGTAGGCACAATTGATGAAGATTACAGAGGTGAGCTATTAGTTCCTATCGTAAATTTATCAAACGTTGAGTACACTATTTTACCTGATGAAATAATTGCTCACATTGTAATTTCTAAATACGAACAAGCAAATATTGAAGTCGTTACAGAATTATCAGACACAGTTCGTGGCGAAGGTGGTTTCGGTTCAACTGGAAAGGCATAAGCCATGACTCTTCAAGAAGATAGAGCGTTTGTTAGTCGTTTGATTATTAAAGTTTTAACCGATAAAATTTGTGCTAGAGAAGCAATATTACATTTCCCTGAAGAATTTCACAACGATAAATCTATTCAGGCTGCTTATCATGCTTTAGTTCATAGAGAGGCTGATGAAGATTTACGTCATAGAGATTTGCTATACAAAGATGAACAAGATGATTATCTTGAATTTATCGCAAATACACTAGCTACGGGCAAAGATTTACCATCAAATATTTTAGAAAACTATGCACACTACTATTCAGACATAAGCCTAAAAGATAAAAGTGGTATCCACGGCTTTGTAGAAACAATAAACAAATATATTAATCTAAAAAAAGATTAATTTAACTCATTTGTTTTATAAGTAAAATAGCCTTCATAGTTGTAGCTTGCGTCAATACCTTTCAGATAAACTTCTCTATCATTAATATCAGAAGTTAAAGCACTGCGCAAAAGTTCTTTTATTTCTACTGTTTTGATAGGGCTACGTTCCATTGATAATAGATAATCTTCTTTATCAACCTTATTCCAATCAACAACTTTTCCTATTTCTTTTTTCAATATCGTATCGAGCCAAAGACGTGTGCTACGCCCATTACCTTCTCTAAAAGGATGTGCAATATTCATTTCGACGTATTTGTCGATAATTTCGTCAAATGTTGATTGTGGCATATTATCAATATGTTCTAACGCTGATTTTAAATACATTACAGGTGCAAAACGGAAGTTTCCTTTTGCTATGTTAACGGTTCTTACTTCACCTGCAAAATTATATATTTCATCAAAAAGGTATTTATGAATTTGTGATAATGCTTCAAATTTTCCTGCTGGAAGTTTATCTAAAATTCCGTTTTCAAAAAGCTCAAGAGCCTTTTTCTTGCTAATTTTTTCTTCTACTCTAGCAAGTTCAGCTGACTCTGTAATACCTAATTTGTTTTCTAATGTCATATACTAATTATAGCATGAAGCTAGATTGTTTTAAATACTTCTATCGCCCTATCAAGAATGCCTACGCAGTACGAAATTACAAGACCATAGTTAGTAATAGGAATACCTTTTTTGTTTGCTATTAAAATTCTTGATAAGATTTCTCTTCTGTTTGTCATACAAGCCCCACAATGCAAAATCAGTTTGTATTTGTCAATCTCTGGGAAATTATGACCTGTAAAATATTCAAAATCTAAATTAAATCCGAGTTTGTTTTGTAATAATTTTGGAATTTTAACTCTTGCTATATCGTCTTCTATATTGTGATGTGTACAACTTTCTAGGATTAAAACTTTGTCATTTTCTTTCAAATTTTTTATTGCACTAATTCCATTTACAAAAGCTTTTAAATCACCTTTTAATCTTGCAAAAAGAATTGAAAAAGAGGTTAATGGAATATCTTTTGGCACAATTTCATCAACTGTCTTAAAAGCTTGAGAATCTGTTATAACAAGCTTTGGTTTGATTTTTAAAGTATCAATCGCATCTTTTAATTCTGACTCTTTAACAACAAGAGTTATACAACTTTCATCCAAACATTCTCTTAAAGTTTGAACTTGAGGAAGTATTAATCTGCCTTTTGGAGCTTCCTTATCAATTGGAGTAACAAGTATTACCACATCTTTTGGATTTACTAAATCACTTAAAATTTTTGGAGCATTCACAAAATCATCTGGTAAAATCTTTAGTAAACTTGAGTTGAATTTATCAATTAAATCATTGTCATACAAGGCAGAAGTTTCAAGAATATTATCCGTAAATGTTTTTATCTCATCTAAACTTTCAGTTGATATTTGTTTTTCATCAGCTTTATTTATAATAATAAAATACGGTATTGAAAACTCTTTAAATTTTTCTATCAAATCTTTTTCAATATTGCTTATTCCATTAAAATCTAGTACAAGCACAGCAACATCACATCTGTTTATTGAAGCTAAAGTTTTTTCAATACGTTTTTCACCTAAAACCGTTGTGTCCTCAAGCCCTGCAGTTTCTAACAAATTTACAGGACCAATAGGGAAAAGTTCCATAGATTTTTCTACAACATCAGTAGTTGTTCCTTTTTGTTCAGAAACAATAGATACATCTTGAGAAGTAATTTTGTTCAACAAAGAAGATTTACCCGTATTAGTTTTGCCAAAAATACCAATGTGTAAACGTAGAGATTTTAAACTTTTCATAAAAATACCGTACCTAAAATTTTGCATAAAAAAAACCACCGAAGTGGTCTAATTTAAATGGTGGGCCATCCTGGACTCGAACCAGGGACCTCACCCTTATCAGGGGTGCGCTCTAGCCACCTGAGCTAATAGCCCTCACCGTAACCTCGTTATAAAAGCGATTTCTCACCAAGTCAACTGGGTTACTCTTATAAATTATCATGAAAATTTTTTTAAATCAAGTATTTTATTTTGAA
>SAMEA104315433__coassemble_440_pt1 | contig 19806 bp, 17 predicted proteins | sample SAMEA104315433__metabat2_high_PE_030 | metagenome-assembled genome bin SAMEA104315433 (sample SAMEA104315433) | gut metagenome | biome: Monkey gut; feature: monkey-associated habitat; material: faeces | place: China | collected 2013 | reverse complement strand
GGAGCAAAAATAATAGAGTGTGTAGAGTGACCGAGAAATCGGGATGTGTGTAAAACAAACAGCAATCTGTATGAAAAAAGAAGAAAGATGAATTTAAAAGAGGTCAAGAAATTGACCCCTTTCTTTTTGTAAAAAAATAACCTTCAATAAAAAATAATGCTATAATTCTATCAATAGAAAACAAATCAGAGAGGTTTAAAATGTTTCAAGAATGTCCATTTAATGGAAATAAAGAATGTAATGAAAGTTGTGGATTGTTTATAGCACCAAGCGACTTAAATGAACTAATGGGAACAAGATTAACAAGCATAGGCGTATTTGACGTTAAAGAAGGAATGTGCTCACTAAAAATGCTTGCCCTAAGTAGTGGAAGATACATGTTTGAAAACACTGCCACAGTAAGAAGAAATGCGTAAGCCGATGTGGAGTGTCAGTGTCGGCACACGATGAGTGTGACGAGCAGGACACGTAACATAATAACTGCGACGTAAAAATCTTCGATTTCACAGGAGCAAGAAACGCGTAAGCCGATGTGGAGGAGGATTTTTGGAAGGGTGACGACGAGCATAGCGAGTCAAACCCGAAAGGTGGAGTGGGACATTACTCCCACGACAACCCAAATAATCCGAAAACATTTTGGGCAAGTATGCCAAATCTACAGGAATTCAAGGGATTTTTAATCAAAAAAAAGCCCCCAAATTGGGAGCTTTTCTTTCACATCTACTCTTTATAGCTTATATTAGCCATTATCACGTTTTGTAATCATTGCAGCTAACATTGTGTTGAAGTGGTTGTTAACAACTTCGTCATCGATGTTGAACCAGCTGTTGTTTTCTGCAGAAACTTTTGCTTTGAATGATTTAGCTTCTGCATCTAAGCCCATTTCAGAAGCTCTTGCAGCTAATTTATCTTTCAAACCATTTGTAATTTTTGTTAATCTTCCTGACCAACCTACCCATTCTTCGTTTTGTAATGATTCGATTAATGTTTCACCATCCATATCATCTGAGTATTGGTTGATGTATGTTTCCATAACTTCAAGAACGTTGTCTTTGTTAATTCTTGCTAAAGCTTCATCAACTGCTTTGTTATCAGTACCAATACCTTTCATTGCTACATATAATTGTTCACAAATTTCGTTAGCTTCTTTTTGAACTTTTTCAGATTTTGCTTTTGCTGCTGCTGCTTTTTTGTCTACTGTTGTTTTTCCTGTTTTTGAAGAAGCATCAGTTTTTGTTGTACCGTCTGTTTTAGTTGTTGAATCAGCTTTTGTTGTGCCATCAGCTTTCTTTGTAGGTTCGCAAACTGTTGTTTTACCAGAGTTTTGAACGCCTAAGCCTGCAAAGTTTAAGTTAAAGCAACTTGCAATGTTATCGAACCAAACTGGCATTGCCATATTCACACAAGCTTCAGAAATTGGAGAATATGCAAGGCTGTTGAATTGATTAGCCATTGAATTTGTAAAAATATTCAATTTAGAATAATCAACACTTGCTGTTTGATATCCATTAAAATTATTTAAACCATAATTGTTAAGACCAAATCCTAAACCAGTGTTTAAACCATAATTAAATGTCATATATATTTCCCCGTTTTCCTATGTTTCTAAGAGTGTGTTTAAAGTTTATTAAATCTTTATTCTTTTAATATCCCTTACATTTATATAAAAACAATCTCAAATTCATGATTGACAAATGTTTTCGGCATATTTTTAACCAAATCGCTAGAACGCCCTATTTTCAAGAAAAAAGTTGTTGTTACAAAACTTTACAAACGGGTTAAAACGCCATGTTCATCATGGTTTTGAAGGTATTTTTTAGCTGCAAATCCGAAGGCTTAGCAACCAAATTAATAGGCGAAATTTTGAAAAATTTCGCCTATTAAAAATAAACTTAATAAAAAGGGACAATAATTGTCCCCTAGAAAATGGAGTTTAACATTACACTTATTATGAACCACCAACTAGTCTTAATGCTTCTTGTAGTAGTTCTTTATTTGATGAAATCAATTTGTTTGCCAATTCCATTTGAACTTTTGCCAATTGGAAACTATTGATATTATCTTTAAAGCCTGCATTAGAAAGTTCTATCAAACCTGAACGAACTTCTGCTCTACCCATTACAGGTCTACCTGATTCTGGTGTTTCAATATATTGATTATCTTTAATTTCGTACAAGCCATTTTTGTTATGGAAACTTGCTTGAGCTACTTTGTATAAAGGAACTTTTCTTTTACCACCGTCAGCTTTACCGTAGATAGTACCATCTTCCTTGATTTCATAATCATCATACTTGCCTAAATATTTACCGTTGTTTGGATCAATCCACAACTTAATATTTGTTGTAGGTAAATCCATTGCACCACCTTTTAAAGTAGTTTCTTGGTAAACATCATTTTTTACGGCCTTTGTCCCAGCCATAATTTCGCCTTTATCGTTCAAGATATAACCTTGAACATTTAAACCATCTTTTGTTTTATATGCACCTTCAGCATCAAAATCAAATTCACCGTGTCTTGTGTAAACAGTTTTACCGTCTTCACCTTTTACCATGAAGAAACCTTCACCTTCTAAGAACAAGTTTGCATTACCAGTCCCTGGAGTTGATTTACCTTGGCTAAAGTTTACACTTGAATTATCAAGTACTGAACCGTTTAAAAATGTTTGGAAGCTAATTTTCTTCTCTTTATAACCTGGAGTATAGATATTAGCTAAGTTTTCTGTAATTGCTCCCATCCAGTTGTTTGTTGCCTTTTGAGCATTTAGGGCAATCATAAATGAATCGTTCATTCTCTATTCTCCTCTTCTTCTTCTCTCTCTATTTTGTCTACCACCATTTGATTGACGATAGTTCAAATCTTTGTAGTCGATATTTTCGTCATTAAATTTTTGGCGAAGCATTGGCAATTGAGTTCTTAAGAATTGTTCCACTGCCTTATCTCCTGGTAAGAATTCTGCTGAAATTTTACCCTCTCTATCTATTTTTATAATGACAGAAATATTTTTGTCAAAATCTATTCTGAATGGTTTATTAGTTTTTGCAGCTTCGCCAATCATGTCTGCTAATGCTTTTGAAACTCTTGTTGTTTGTTGTGCATCATCAGCCAATTTTTGAACATCTTGCAACATTTGTGTTGCAGTATCTGCTACTGTTTGACCTGTTTCTTGGTTATTTTTAACCAACTCTATAAAGAAGTTTGCATCTTGTTCTGTCATTTTCAATTGTTTTGTTTCAACTTTTTTAGGTTGAACTTTTTGAACATCAAGAGATTTTAAATCTTTTTGAATAGCTTTTGCTTCTTGAGCTGTTTCTACAATTGCTGATAAATCATTAATTTCTGCAATTCTTTCATTGATAACATTTTTAACATCTTCTGTCGCTGCCAAATTTTGCGCCTTGTTCAAATTGTAGTAATTTTTAATTTCTTCTGTCAAAAGAGTATTGTCATCAATCATTGAAACATCTTTTGATTTCAACGATTCAACCGTATCTTCTGCCATTATTTCAGTTAAAAATTTATTCAATTCTTCTAATGGTTGTTTCTTTTGAGGTTCAATGGCTGTTCTTTCCAACTGAACAGGTTTTTCTATTACAACTTCTTCTTTTTGTTCAGGTTTTTGAACAGGTTTACGAAGTTGTTCAGGCACAACCTCTTCCATTGCAGGAATTTTCTTTGTTAAATCAACTTCTTCACTTAGAATTTGACTCAACAATTCATTTTCAATAGGTTTTTCTTCAACTTTTTTAGGTTGAACTTTTGAAATATTGTTTTCTGGTTGAAGAATTGATTTTTTATTTTCAACTTCAACAGGTTTAATCTCTTGTTTTATTTGAGGTTGTTGAAGAGGTGTTGTTTTATTTTCAACAGGCTTAACCATTTCTACAGGCTTGTTTGCTTGAAGAGGTTTTTCTTCAAGTTTTACTTTGCCAATTTCTTGTTTTGGTTGAATAACTTTATCTTCAAGAGGTTTAACTTGAGCTGGTTCTTTTTCAACCCAAAGAGTTTTTTGTTCAAAACTTTTAATCTCTTTTTTGTTTTCAGGTTGAATTAAAGTTTCTGCCTTATTTTCAACATTTTTGTTTGGCTTAAAAGTTTTGTCCATTTCAAACGCATTTTTAGGTTGAAGTGATTGAGGTTTAACATCATTAATCTTATTATTCTTTACCTGTTCAATCTCTTCAACTGAATTTTCAAATTTTGATTGTTCTTTAATTGCATCCAAAAATTCGATTTGAGGTTTTAGTTGTTCTTTAACAACTTCTGGCTCAAAATCATCAACAGTTAATTTTACATCTTCAACAGTTTTGTCAGAAAAATCAGTTTTCTTATCATTTTTTGTATCAAATGATACCAAATCATCTGTTTTTGATAAAACATTAACTTTATCTTTTTTGATAACGTTATTAACAATATTTGTAAAATCCTTCATAGATAAAGTTTCATCTTTTATTTCTGCTTTATTTTGAGCATTTTGAATATTGTTTATAATTTTATTGATAACTTTTTTGTCTTGAATTGGTTGAAAGTCTTTGTTATTAGCTTTCATAGAGTCATTGATAAAATCTTTTTTCTCTGTAAAACTAAGTTCATTGAAGTTTTTAATCTTTGTATCAAAACTCAATTCATTTTTTACGTTGTTATTTATATTGTTTGTAATTTTTGTATCAGAAATTTTTTCATTCTTTTTAGAATGAATAATATTCTTTAACTCTTCTTTTGATAAGTTATTAATAACCTTCAAATCATTTTTTGTTTCAGATTTTTTATCAATATTTTTTGAAGGTAAAACATCTTTTACCAACTCATTATTTTCAAAATGAGATTTTTTATTGTCTAAAATTTCTGCTTTACCAACATTTGTATTTTTTTCTGAAACATTCTTGATTACAGGATTTTCAATAACTTTAATATTATCTTCAACCTCATTAACTTCATCTTGTTTTGGTTGTTTTACTGGTTTTTGAATATTTTCAATATTTTTATCTAGTAAATCTGTTATTTCTTCCACTTTTGAAGCATTTTTATCATCAACCTTATTTTTATCTTCAACTTTTTCAGATACACCAAATTTATCATCTAAAATTTCATCAGAAGTATCTTTTTTAGAAATTTTTGGCAACTCATTAAATGTTTGAAGAGTTTCTTCTAATTCTGCAAACCCATTATTTTTATTTGTTTCTGTATTTTTAGCCTTGTTATCAACCTCTGGCATAACAGGAATAAATTCCTCGTAAGTTGCCTTTGGTTCTTTTCTTGAAATTTCTTCCTCTGATAAAACTTCTTCCATTACCATTTGAGGGATTTTTTTTGTTTCGTTTTCAACAACGTTATTTTTTGAAGAATTTTCTGACTTGTTTTCAACCTTATTATTGTTTTTTGGTTGAACTAAAGTTTCTTTTTTGTATTCGATTTGTTTATTTTCAGATTTTAGATTAGATTGAATTAAATCTTCAACCTGAGTCTTTGCATCATTAATTTCAGCCACATCAGTTTGTGGCAAAACTTCTTTTTTATCTTCTGTCTTTTTAGTTTCTTGATTTTTTGCAACATACATTATATTTGATTTGCAAAAATCATCAATCTTTTTAGAAGTACTTTCTTCTTTATTTTCAACTGAAGTAGCATCAGAAACTTCAACTTTTTCATTTTTTGTTTCAAGAGTCTCTTTCATTGAATTAACCATATCTAAATCTTTTAGTCCATCAACAAATGTTGTATCACCAGTTTTTACAGGTGTAGATGTAGACATTTGATTTATATTATTCGTTTCATTCAATGATTGATTCTGTTTAATTTTCATTTTGCTCTCTCTCAAGTCTTTTCAGTAATTCTTCTTCCTCTTCGGAAATTTTTTCTTGCGTTTGTTGGAAGTATCTTTGAACACCCAACTCTGAATAATTTTTCAACTCTGCAGCTTTTTCTTCTTTTAAGAATTCTTCTTTGTTCTTTTCTTTGTGTTTTTCAAGTACCTTTACTGCTTGCTCTAGCTCAACTAATTTCATTACTTCCTGTTTTAGTATCGCTTCTTTTTCTTGACGAACGACTTCTAACTGGTCACCCTTGTCCCACAAGTGGTGCAGATATTTGTCATACGCTTCCATCATTGTGTAATCACAATGACGCATATTTTGCTTTGTTCCTTCAATCTCCATAAGATTTCGACGGATATCTTCTTCTGCCTGATACAGTGCTGCTTGAGCTTTCTGTACCTCTAAAAGTTGCGCCTCCTTCTTTCTTATTCTGAAATCAAGAATTTTTTGTAGTCTGTAAACAAAAGGCATACTCTCTATACACTTTCATATTTATATTATGAGGTATGTTCTGTAATTGTTACTCATCCATTTGTATGATTATTTTTTAATGATTTTTATAAATAAGTCAAAACATGCGCAAAGAAAAAGACTAAACCCTTTTTTGAGTTTAGTCTTTTTCTCTATTTTAATAATTTTTGGTTTAGTCAACGATTTTAATTCTGTTTTGGTTTTTGATTTCGATATCTTTACCTTCGTTTTGAAGTTTTTTAATGTATTCAGCAACCATATAATCTTTATCTTCTTCAAATACAGCTTCTGCTTTGTCTAAAGATTTTAACATTGTGAAACCATCTCTACCGTTTGCATAGTATGTATCCATTGCAACTTTGAATGTTTTGTCTTCGCTTGGGTTGTTGATGTCTAATTTTGTTGCGTTACCATCTTTACCAACGATTTCTGCTGATAACAATTCACCTTTTTTGTTGATTTCGTAGTTCATACCAGAAACTTGTAAGATACCAGGTTTTGTACCAGGAGAAACTAATGAGTGAGCACCGAATTTTAATGCATCAACGATTGTTTTTTCACTTAATGGAATTAAAGCCATACCGTTTTTGAATGGAACGATGCTTGAGATTTCTCTTGTAGTGATTTCGCCTTGTTCGAATGTGTTTCTTAAGTTTGCTGAACCTAATAGTGTTATGTCTGCCCCTGTGAAATCTCTCATTGCATCTGCAACGAAATCAGCGTGTGGATTTTCGCTTGCAATTCTATTTTCTGGTTCTGGGCATGATGCTTTGATTGTACCAACCTTTTCAGGTTTGCCTAAGCATTTTTCTGAGAAGAATTTCATTACTAAGTTTCTTCTGAAGTTTTTAGTTGGTGTTACGTTGTTTTGAACTTTTGTAATAATGCCGTCTGCATCAAATTCTAAGTTTAAAACACCGATATTATCAGCATCTTTACCTGCTTGTGTAATAACTACAGGGTTGCCATCTTTACCATAGAATAGGTTTTCACCTTCTTTTACGTCTTTGATTAATTCGTGAGAGTGACCACCTAAGATAACATCAATACCAGATGTTTCTTGAGCTAATCTTTTTTCGTTTGCATTACCTGAGTGAGATAATACGATAATTTTATTTACGCCTTGTTCTTGTAATTTATCAACTTCAGCTTGTACATCTTTGATTGTTTGGTCAAAATCATCCATTTTTAAATCTTTGTAGTTGTCTGGTTTTGACATTCTTGTAAATAAATCTGGTGGCATTAAACCGATAATACCATATTTTTGACCATCTTCTTTTGTTTCGATGTATGATTTTTCAATTCTTGATTTCATTGGGTTTGTAGCATCGATTTTAGCATTCAAACCTAACATTTTATAAGCTTTATCTTTTGTTAATTCATATAATGTTTTAGGATCAGAGTCACATTCGTGGTTACCAACTGCTGTAGCTGTGATACCAATTAAATCCATAAATTTAGCAGCGATTTTGTTAGGTTTTTTGTTTTCACCTAATAAAATATCGCCTGAAGATAATTTTAATTTGTTAACACCATTTGATGGAATGAATTCGTCAAATACTTTAGAAGCATTGTAAACTTTTTCCATTTTCATGTTTTGACCGTGTAAGTCATTAATATAAAAAATACTTGTTTTTGTTGCTTTATTAGCTTTTGGAACTGATGTATTTGAAACTGAAATTGGATTAATCATAACGCCTACCTAAACTACTAACATGTATTTAAAGGCACGTAAAAGAATTTTATTGTTAGTTTTTACTCGTCATGTTACAAAATCGTTACAAATTTTTATTCATGTCAAACCCTATTCAGACAAGACTTTTAGGATTTCCCTCAAAAGGTCTTCTGATGATTTAAAGTCACAATTCATATTATAAACAATGTCTTTTGCTTTATTTATTTCTTCTAAAGTATATTGCAATGACAAAAGCATGTTCTTAACCTCCGTAAACATGTCATCATCTTCTTTTTCAGGTTCTAGCTCAACATTTATAAACTTATCTTTCAATTCCAAAATAATTTTTTGCGCCAATTTAGAACCAACACCTTTTGCTTGAGTTAATTCTTTTTCTTTTTCTTGCACAACACAATTAATCAAAGTTTTTAGTTCAAATTGATTTAAAATATTCAACGCCATTTTTGGTCCAACACCAGAAACTTGTACCAATATATTGAACAAATTTCTAACTTCTTTTTCCAAAAATCCACACAAAGACATGCTATCTTCTCTATGCAAAAGAACAGTATAAATCTTTGCGTCACCTTGATTAACGTCAATCTTGTCATAATCTTTTTTCATAACGTCAATCAAATAACCAACACCATTTACATCAATTACAACGTAATAACCTTTTTTATCAAAATATTTATCAGCTAATTCACCTCTTATATATTCATACATAATTTCACCGTCTTAGCCTGATATAGCGCCTAAATTTGCACTCTTAACACTCTTTGCATATTTTGCTAAATAGCCTTTTGTTTCTTTTGGTGCAGGCATTACAAAATTCTTTCTACGTCTTTCAATTTCTTCCTCATCAACGCATAAAGTTAATTCTTTTGTATTGATATTAATTCTAATTTTGTCACCATTTTCAATTAATCCAATCAAGCCACCTTGACTAGCTTCTGGGCAAATATGACCAATACAAAGTCCTCTTGTGCCACCTGAAAATCTTCCATCTGTAATTAATGCAACTGATTTGCCCAAGCCTTTACCAACAATTAATGAAGTTGGAGCAAGCATTTCTCTCATGCCAGGACCACCTTGTGGACCTTCGTAACGAATTACGACAACATCACCTGCTTTAATTTCATCTTTTTCAATCGCTTCTGTTGCTACTTCTTCTGAATCATAACATTTGGCTTTTCCTTCAAATTCAAAACAAGATGAATCAACGCCTGAAACCTTAATTACACAACCTTCAGGAGATAAATTACCGTATAAAACTCCTAAGCCTGCACATTGTGTTAAAGGTTTATCAAAAGGTTTTACAACCTCTTCATTGACCCATGCTTTTTCAGCTATTTCTTCAATAGACATTCCTAAAACATTTTTTGTATTTTTAAATTCTGGACAATGTTTGTAAAGAGTTTTTATAGCACCAGAGATACCACCTGCATTATGAAAATCTGTCATTGTATAATTTCCAGATGGATCTAATTTAATAAGTTGGTGAACTTTATCACTCAATTCTTCAAAATCTTTTAACCCTAAATCAATTTCACCTGCAGCAGCAATACCTAGCAAGTGTAATGTAGAATTTGTTGAACCACCCAAAGCTAAGTCCATAATAATCGCGTTTCTCAAAGAATCTTTAGTTACAATATCCAATGGTTTAACGTCATTTTTAACCATATCAACAATTGCCATACCACTTTCAAAAGCAATTTGACGTTTTCTTGCTGAAACTGTGCTTGTAGTTGCGCAATATGGTAAACTCATACCCATTGTTTCAACCAAGCATGCCATTGTATTTGCAGTATATAAACCTTGACAAGAACCTGCAGAAGGACAAGATTCTTCTTCCATTTCTTGAAGTCTTTCTTCTGTAATTTCACCGTTCATATATCTTCCAATAGCTTCAAATGTGCCTTTAATCATTGAAAGTTTTTCGCATTTACAATTACCATCCAACATAGGACCCGCAGTAACTATAATTGTAGGAATATTTAATCTCAAAGCTGCAATCAACATACCTGGAGTAATCTTATCGCAGTTTGTTAATAATACTAAGCCGTCTAATTGGTGAGCTGATGCCATTGTTTCAACACAATCTGCAATCAAATCTCTTGATGGCAATGAGTATTTCATGCCACTATGCCCCATTGCAATACCGTCACATACAGCTGGAGTTCCAAAAATAAAAGCTTGACCACCACCAGAGTGAATACCTTTTTCAATTTGTCTTTCCAAATCTCTCATCATTACATGACCTGCAACTAAATCAGTAAAAGAACTTGCAATACCAATAAATGGTCTATCCATAGCTTTTTTACTCACGCCTGTCGCATATAACAAACTTCTATGTGGTGTTCTTTCAATACCCTTTTTTATTTTGTCACTATTCATTATAAATATCTCCTATTATTCTTTATATAAAACGTTATCGCCTTTTTCAATGGCTATAATTTCATCATTATTTCTCCAATAAACATAGCCATTAATCTCTAAACCATGGTATTCATACAAATTTTTAATATATTTAAATCCATCAATACCATTTTTGTATAACTTTCTCAAAATATCATCTAAAAGTAACGCACTTCCTGCCAAAGTACCTTCTGCAGATGTGATTTTAACCCCATCATAATAAACGGGTTTATTACAAAATTCCATTTCTTTTTTATCACTATAAGAAATTGGTAAACAATCACTTACAGGCAAAATTTTATTTTCAGGTTTTGACTTGATAATAAGTTCTAAAATATCTTTATTCAAATGAACTAGGTCCATAATAACTTCTGTATAAATATTATCATCAATCAAAGCTGAAAGAGCAGTAGATTTTTCTCTATGGTTAACACCACTCATCGCATTAAACAAATGAGTAGCTCCATTAACACCTTTCAAATCTCCACCAATACAATGCCCTGCCTGAACTTTAACATTTTTTGATTTTAAATAATCTATCAAACCTTCATCAAGCTCTGGAGCAACAGTCACAATCTTTATAAAATCATCTTCTATCAATTTATAATTTTCAATATTTGGAGTCAAAAACAAGCTTTCATCTTGAATGCCACATTTTTTTGGATTCATAAAAATACCCTCCAAATGTATGCCCAAGATATCAGCCATATCCTCTGTTTGTCTTGATTTAGCCACTTTTATAACTTGAGTTTGTTTTTTAATATTTTCAACTGTATCTGTAACAAAAGTTGGGAAAAAACCACCAATACCACGTTTTAAAAGTTTTTTAGCGCACTCTAAAATTTCATCAGCAGTTGCAAAATTAAAATCAATTCCAAATGCACCGTGAAGATGGTTTTCGATTATCAACTCAGTTTTTCTAATATTTTGGTTTTTTATTTCCATTATGAATTAAAAGTCTTTCTTGCTTCTTCTCTATCATCAAAATGTATTGTCTTGTCAGCTAAAATTTGGTAATCTTCATGACCTTTACCAGCAAGTACAATTACATCTTTTTCAGTTGAAATACTTTTTGAAAGTCTGATAGCTTTACCTCTATCAGGTTCTACAAAGACTTTATCCGGATTCATTGATTTTAAACCAGCAACAATGTCAGAAATAATTTGGTTTGGGTTTTCTGAACGAGGATTATCACTTGTAATAATAACTTTATCGGCAAACTTTTCAGCAATAGAACCCATTTTTGGACGTTTAGTTGTATCTCTATCACCACCACAACCAAATAGGCAAATCAATTTTGAACCTTCTGGAGTAATTTCTCTAGCTGCCTTCAAAACATTTTCCAAACCATCTGGAGTGTGAGCATAATCAACAATTACAAGAGGAGTTTTATGAACAATTTCAAATCTGCCTGCAACATTTTGAACATTATTCAAAGTATCAATAGAAACCTCGTAAGAAATGCCATAAGCAACAGCTACAGCCATTGCACATAAAGTATTATAAACACTGAATGCACCATTCAAATTCAAATCAAGTTTATATTCACCATCTTTTGTTGTTACATCAAATTTTGCACCATGGATTGAATATTGGATATTTGAAGCTTTTAAATCAGCATCTTTTTTGATACCGTAAGTAACAATTTTTACACCATTTGGAACGATAGCTCTAAATTTTTCATAATATTCATCATCTGCATTTAAAACGGCATAACAACCTTCTTTTAAACCTCTAAAAAGAATTGCTTTTGCTTCAAAATAATTTTCCATCAAAATATGATAATCTAAATGGTCTTGTGTCAAATTAGTAATAACAGCGCATTTATAATCAATACCACCAACTCTGTTTTGATCTAATGCGTGAGAACTAACTTCCATACAAACATTATTAATACCTTTTTCATCAAAAGTTCTTAAAAGTTTTTGAAGTTCAGGTGCTTGTGGAGTAGTATGTTTTGCATCATGATAAGTATCTTCTGATGAAAATTTATGACCCAAAGTACCAATTAAACCACATTTTTGATTATTGTTTTCAAAAATCTTTTGAACCAAATGTGAAACAGTTGTTTTGCCATTTGTACCAGTAATACCAACAATATTCAAATCTTTTGAAGGATTTCCATAAAACGCCGTTGCAAAATCAGCAATTTGATGTCTTGTTGATTTAACAATAACTTGTGGCAAATCAGTTTCTAGTTCTTCTTCACAAACAAACGCTACTGCGCCATTTTCTTCAGCCATCTTAAAATATTTGTGACCATCAGTATATTCACCTCTCAAACAAACAAAAATATCACCTTTTTGAGTTGTTTTTGAGTTATAAGAAATACCTGTAACATCAACGTTTTTGTGGTTTATAACATTTAAATATTCTACATTTTTAATTAAATCATCTAATTTCATATCTTCTCCAATTAATTATTTTTATCTGGTGTTAAATTCAATATATGTACAAGTTGAGTTGCAATTTCCTTAAATACAGGAACAGCAACTGTACTACCCCAAATTTCATAACCTTGGGCAGAGTCAATCATAACATATATCAATATTTCAGGATCACTTGCTGGTAAATACCCTATCGCAGAAGTGTACAATTTATTTGTATAACCTGAACCGTTTTCCTTTGGCTTTCTTGATGTACCAGTTTTTGCTGCTACATTATATTTTTCCATCTTAATTTTTGATTTACCATTATTAATACTATTTACCAAAACATCAGTAACAGCATTTGCATGTTCTTTTGACATAACTTGAACATGTTTAATTTTTTGCTCTGCCTCTGCATCAGAGTATTTGATAACGTGAGGAGTAACTCTAACCCCATCATTTGCAATAGCCGAAATTGCAGATGCCATTTGAATAGCAGTAACAGAAGCACCATAACCATAACCCATTGAAGCATGGTCTGACACATCCCATTTATGTGGTTTTTTAATCAACCCAACAGATTCCCCTGGTAAATCAATTCCTGTTTTTGAACCAAAACCAAATTTTCTTAATTGATTATAAAATTCAGTTGAAGTCATAGTTTGAGCAACTCTTACAGAACCTACGTTACTTGAGTGTTCAAATAAGTACTCTAAACTAATCATACCTGGATTAGGACGCTTTCTGTAGTCATAGTTTTCAATATCCCACCAACCAACTTTAATCTTACCTGTATCGTTGATTTTAGTGTATTTATTAATTTTTCCCAATTCCATTGCAGAAGCTACTGTCAAGATTTTGAATGTTGACCCTGGTGGGAAAATATCAGTTATAGCCCAGTTTTTCAACTGAGTATAGTTAGCCTTTTTAAAATTATTTGGATCATAATATGGATAAGCTGCATAACCTAGAATTTCACCATTTCTAGGATTCATAACAATTACAACACCTCTCAAAGCTTTAAATTTAGAAATAGCTTTATAAAGTTCTTGTTCACATACGTGTTGAACAGCTGTATCTATTGTAAGAGTAACATTTTCACCTTTTAAAGGAGCTGTTGTAAGTAATGGGTCTGTAGCAAAATTATAAATAATATCACCATTTGGAGTTTTTTCTACAGAAGATTTTCTATCAACTCTTTCAAGTTTTTCTTTCGCAGATTGTTCAACCCCAGCTGCAATTTCAGCATCAAAGTTATAATATCCTAAAACGTGAGATGCTAAAGCGCCTTGTGGATAAATTCTTATGTTCTTTTTATCCATAGGAATTTCTCTTAAATGTAATTCTGCAATTTTATCTCTAGTTTCTCTATCAGCACCTTTTTTCAACAGTACAAAAGGCGCATCTTGTTTAATCATTTTTAATAGAGTCGAATATGGTAAATGTAAAATTGGAGAAAGCATTTGAGCTAATTCCTCTGGAGAATGGTCTTCCATATCTGCTTTTCTTAAGAAAATATCAAACAAAACTTTATCAGTCGCAAGTTTTATACCGTTTCTATCGTAAATATCACCACGCATAACAAAAGTATTAGCCATTCTTTGACGTTTAGCCTTAATACGATAGTGTTTTAAATCAAGAACTTGCAAACAAAAAAGATGAATCATCAAAGCTATAGCAAAAAGTGCAAATCCTACTTGCCAACAACCAAGCCTTCTATCTAGCATTTTAAATTGTTTTTCTTTTCTATTATCCATCTCAACCCATTTTTACTTAATTTTACCACTAAAAATGTAGTTTGAGAAATTATTAACAAATATGAATAAGCCTAACTTTAAGGCTTTTAAAACAATTTATTATCCCCAATAAAAAATTAATATCCTATAGAATATGAGAATAATTTATCGCTTGTATTTTTCTTATCTACAATGTTTACAGAATTAACTTCTGGAACTTCAATTACTTGTTTTGCTCTTGTTAAAGTTTTGTTCTTTTGCATTGTCATATCAACATTGCTGAAAGATTTTAATTTATCCAGTTTGTATTGCAACTCAGCATTTTCATCATTTAGGGCAGTAATTTCTTTGCTTAATTTATTCATAGTCATTTCATTAACCGTAACAAAGTAATAACTAAACATTGATACAACAATGAAGATACCTAAAATTATGCATAAAGTTGTATTAATTTTTCTAATATACATTTCTTTCTCTGATAATTCCTTTGGAAAGTAACCCTCAATAATACTTGCTCGTTCTTGAAGGCTTTCAATTTCGTCAAAGTAATTATACTCGATTTTTTCTTCAACAAAATCATTCGTATACTGCATATTATTATTTAAATGTTGTAACAATTTTTTATCCCTAGATTATTTTTTAATATATTTTGCCACTCTAAGTTTTGCACTTCTTGAAGGTGGATTTTCGTTTAATTCTGCCTCACTTGCCATAATTGGTTTTTTCACCAATAGGGTTAATAGGGGACCACCACATTTACAAATTGGTTCTGACATCTCACATCTACACGATTTTGAATAATATTTAAATGTTTCTTTTACTATTCTGTCTTCTAATGAGTGGAAACTTATCACTGATATTATAGCACCCTCAGCCAATAAATCAAACAAATTATTTAAAGTTTCTTTTACATTTTTTAACTCATTATTTACTTCAATTCTAATTGCCTGAAACACCCTTGTAGCAGGATGTAAACGGCTTTTTGTATATGGCAACGCATGGCGTATTATTTCTGCTAGTTCAGTAGTCGTTTTTATGGGTTTTTCAGCCCTTTTTTCGACTATTCTCTTTGCTACTTTTCTTGAATATCTTTCTTCACCATATTCAAAAAAGATTTTAGCCAAATCGCTTTCACTATAAGTATTTACGACATCATAAGCTGAAAAATCTGCGTCTTTATTAAATCTCATATCTAATGGAGCTTCTTTTGTAAATGAAAAACCTCTTTCTTGTTTCGTTAATTGATGGTACGAAGCGCCCAAATCAAAAAGAATTCCACCTGTTATTTTTTCATATCCTAATTCATGTATAACTTTCTTAACATTTGTATAAGAGTCCTTCACAATTGTTAAGTTTTTGTAATCTTTTAATCTTTCTTTTGCAAATTTTATCGCATCATCATCAATATCAAAAGCTATCAAATGGCTATTTGGAGTCATACGTTTAAGAATTTCTTCGCTATGACCACCTCCACCTAAAGTTGCATCAACAAATAGAGCATCTTTTGAAAAATCAAAATACTCTATTGCTTCATTTTTCATTACCGTATAATGCTTAAATTCTTCCATAAGAAAATTTTAGCACAAAATATCTGCCCAATTTTATTTTTGGTCAGAAAAAATTTTTACCGTTTTAATTTAAAGTTTAGTTTTTTGCAGATAATTCTTCCCAAATACTAGGAATAATTACACATGCAGAGTAAACAATAAATCCTAAAACGATTAAAGTGATGGGTAGCATGTTTCGGCTCTCCTGTACACTTTCGGTGTACACTATATAAGTTCCACATATAATTGCATTTATAACGTGTTTAATATACAATTAAACCACTATGGATAAGGATTTCAGCCTATTATTTAAAGATTTATGTTGCTCAAGATGTAAGGAAGATTTTGACGAAAATTCCGTTGAAATTATAAGAGAAGAACCACAACTTTTGGTTATAAAATTAACCTGCCAACATTGTGGAAAAGATTTTGGATATTCGTTTTTGGGTTTAAATAATTTAAAGGTTGAAAAAAGAGAAGATTTAATTTTAGAAAAGAATAACAGACCAAACATTTCGTCAGACGACGTAATCGACGCACATATTTTTATCCAAAACCTTGATGAAACCTGGCAAAAATATTTACCAAAAATTGAAGAAAACTAAGAACTTAACCAAGTAAATGTTCTAATTGTTCAATTGTATCTTCAAAAACGCATTTATCTGTAGTTGATTGCTTCAAAAATGCATTAATTTTATCAATAAATTTAATAGCCTCGTCACATTCTGGATTTGAACCTTTAATATATGCCCCAATATTAATCAAGTCTTCATTTTTACGATAAACGGCCATCAAATTTCTGATTTTACCTGCAGCAGCCCTATGTTCTTTTGTAGTTACATCACCCATAACACGGCTTATTGATTGCAATACATCAACTGCTGGGAAGTGGTTTTTATGAGCTAATTCACGAGAAAGCATAATATGACCATCAAGAATACTTCTCGCTGTATCTGAAACAGGTTCGTTAAAATCGTCCCCTTCTACAAGTACAGTATAAAGAGCTGTCATTGTACCTTTATCATTAGAACCAGCTCTTTCCATAAGTTGAGGCATAATAGCAAACATGCTTGGAGGATAACCTTTTGTGGCTGCAGGCTCATTCAATGACAAACCAACTTGTCTTTGTGCCATTGCAATACGAGTAACCGAATCAAGCATAAACAATACGTCTAAACCTTTATCTCTAAAATACTCTGCAATAGTTGTTGCAACAAAAGCTGCCTTAATTTTTACCAGGTCAGGAGCATCAGAAGTTGAAGCTACAACAACAGAACGGCGCATACCTTCTTCGCCAAGAATATCTTCAATAAATTCCTTAACCTCACGTCCACGTTCACCAATCAAAGCAATGACGTTAACGTCTGCAGTAGTATTTTTTGCCATCATACCCATTGTTGTACTTTTACCAACACCTGAGCCTGCAAAAATACCCATACGTTGACCTTTCCCAACTGTAATAAATCCATCAACTGATTTAATACCTAAAGGTAAAGGTTCGCAAATTCTGTTTCTTTTCAACGGATTAATGATATCAGCTTTCGTAGAACGATAGTTTTGGCAACGAATTTCGCCCAAATTATCAATAGGATTACCCAACCCGTCCAAAACTCTACCTAAAAGTTGTTCCCCAACTTTTATTTTCATTGGAGCACCAGTATTTACAACAGTTGCCCCTGGTTGAATACCTTCCATTTTACCTAATGGCATAAGTTGAAGTTTATCAACCCTGCTATCCTCTGATTGTTTAAAACCAACAACTTCAGCCCAAATAGGTTCAGAAGTATCATTTGGATATATATAACATAAATCTCCAATACTTGCTTGTGGACCTTCTGATTCAATAATCAAAGAAATAACTTGAGTAACTTTTCCAATTTCTTTTATTGTATTTGTTTCTTCAATAATTTGTGAAAACTTCTCTTTATTGAACATCGTCTTCACCTATCAATTTATTATCATCAACAGGAGTAAGTTTATCCAACTTTGATTTTATATCAATTTCATCACTTATATCGTCAGAAATATCAAAATCCTCGTCTAAATGCGCAAATTCAAAAGGTTTTACATCTGTTTCAATTTCTTTTTCAACCTTTTCAACTTGTTCTAAAGATTTTTCAATTATTTTCTCATCTTTTTGAGGAATTTCAGATTGAATTTCTTCTTGTTTTAAATTTTCATCATAAATCTGAATATCTTCTTGCAACAAATCCTCTGATTTTTCTTGTTCAGGCGCATCAACCAAAGCCTCCTGAGGTTGAGGATTATCAGGAATAACTTCTTCAACTTGAGATTGAGATTGAATTTCATTTTCTACAAGCTGTTCTTGAGGTGTTTCTAAAAGCTGAACGTCTTGTAACTCTTGCTCTTGTTGAGAAGCATTTATAAAATCATCAATATTTTGTGTTTCATCAACAATAGAAATTGTTTCAGGTTCACTCAAAACCTCATCAAGATTTTCATAATCATCAAGATTAATTTCGTTAATTTTTTCTTCTGCTGTTTCTGGTAAAGAATTTTCTATGTCATCTGATTTTAATTCATCTAAATCAAGATGTTCATAGTAATCAGCATCTTCATCACGGAGTTTATCATCATAAGAAGGAATATCCTCTAATTCACTCAAGAATTCTGCAATATTTGCATCATCTGAAAGTTCAATGTGTTCAATATCTTCAACATCAGGGTCTTCCATTGATAAAATAAAGTTATCAAAAGCTTCATCCTCTGAATTATAAGCTTCAAACAACTTTTCAGCAATCTCATTAATTTGAGATTTAACTCTGCTATCAACTCGTGTAAGAGGTGATTCAACAATTGTACCATCAGCTGAAACTGCATTATCCTCAATAATTTTGATATTTTGTAATTGAGGAATATCCTCTTTCAATTTATCAGAAACAGAATTTATAGCCTCTAAAAGTTTTGGATTAATGATAATTGTAATATCTTCTTTGTCTTTTAATTCTTTAATTGCATTTTCTGTCAAAGCTTTTAAGATTTCAGGGTTTAATTCAACTGATTTTGTACAAACCTTCTTAGCAATTTCGACAACAAGATTTATAATATCAAGCTCAGATGACTTGATAATATTACTCTTTAAGTCAAATTGGCATTTTGCAAAATCATCAACGGCATGAATTTTATTTTCTAATTCATTTGTAATAACAACGTACCCTTGTTTATAACCATCATCATAACCTGTTTGATAAGCTTCTGCTCTAATTTTTTCAGCCTCTTGAGCCATTTGTTCATCAAAAGCTTTCTTTTCAGCTTCACGTTGTTGAGCTATTTGTTCATTTTCTTGAGCAATCTTATTATTTTGCTCTTGAACTAAATTTTCGGCCTGTGCTTGAGCTTCTTGAAGAATAGTTTCTTTACGTTCTTTTGCTTTTTCAACTTCTAAATTAAGCAGACGTAAATCCTCCTTGAGTTTTATAAGCTCAGGAGATTCAGGTATTTCTTCTTTTTCTTTTTCTATAGGTAATACAAAACTGTCACCAAATTTGACATTTGTACTTCTAATCCTAGTCAATTAATTCGTCCTCATTGTTTTCACCACGAGAAATAACGATTTCACCGAATACTTCAAGGTTTCTAATAATACCAATAATCTTAGTTTGAACTTCTTGAACTTCTCTAGCTCTAACTGGTCCAAGATATTCGATTTCATCTTGTAACATTTCTTGGGCTCTATCTGACATGTTTCTAAAGATTTTTTCTTTAAGGTCAGCTTTTGTACCTTTAAGAGATAGAGCAAGGTCTTTTGTATCAACTTCA
>SAMEA104315433__coassemble_371_pt1 | contig 22099 bp, 21 predicted proteins | sample SAMEA104315433__metabat2_high_PE_030 | metagenome-assembled genome bin SAMEA104315433 (sample SAMEA104315433) | gut metagenome | biome: Monkey gut; feature: monkey-associated habitat; material: faeces | place: China | collected 2013 | reverse complement strand
ATTCGATTTTTCTTAACATATTCACATATCCTTTTTATTAGTTATCTTGCTTACATATTTTTTATCGGTCTATTTTTCATGTTTCTTTAGAGATTTGGCTTATCATGTTACAAATTTGTTACAATTAAGAGAAAAAGTGCGATAAATAAAGAATTTGGGTAAAATAAAAATATGAAAGTTTCAGTTATTATCACAAGTTACAACTACGAACAATACATCAAAGACGCCATAGAATCTGTTCTAAATCAAACATATTCTGATTTTGAACTTGTTATCATTGACGATTGTTCTACTGATAATTCTGCAAACATAATTAAGCAATTTAATGATGAACGTATTAAATTTATTCAAAATGAACAAAATTTAGGCTTAAAAAATTCTATGCAAAAAGCAATTTCTTGTTGTAGTGGAAAATGGATTGCCTTTTTAGAAAGTGATGACCTTTGGGCTTGTAATACTTTAGAAAAAAGATTAGCATGTGCAGAAAAATATCCTCAAGTTGGTATTATTTTCAATGATGTTGAAGAATTTGGGGATGAAAAATGGTTGCTTGCTGTTAAAAAGAATTTTGAAAGAGTTAGAAAAATCTTGGGCAAAAAGACTTTTCCAAAAAATATTTTCTACGATATCAACATTCACAACTTAATCTTAACTTTTTCATCTGTTATGATTAAGCGTGAATTTTTTAAAAACTTGAACTTTGAAACACCAATTGATTCACTTCTTGATTGGTGGATTTACATTCACATAGCACATCAAACAGAGGCTTATTACTTAAAAGATAAACTTACAAAGTGGCGTCAGCATAGAGGAAGTTACATAATGAGAAAAAAGAAATCTCATTTTAAAATGGCAAACATTCAAGCATACATTGACGTCTACAAAACGCAAAAATTTGGTATTGCATTTCTACCATTTTTGGTTATTTCTATTCTTGGAATGTTATTTTCAAGGGCAAAATTTTATAATATTGTTTTAATTAGAAAAGTGAAAGATATTTTACATATCAAAAAGCGTCAATCACCGTTGTTTGATGATTAATCAAATAAAAATGCAAAAAATGTTTTTAAAATTTTAGTCAAAACTCTTCTTAAAATATCAGGACAGTTTCTTAATACTTTAAACATCAGTATTTTAACTTTTTTTGGAACAAATTTAGTTATTTTTATTTCACCAATATTTTTTTTGATAAATACCAAAACTTCTGGATTATTTATTTCATCTTCAAAATCAACAATTGTTGTCTTATCCCTATTTAAACCTAACAAAACTGAGCGTTTTACAAATGGGATATTTTCTTTTAAAATTTCTCTCCAATAATAAATTGAAGGATTGTAAGAGTTTTTAAAAATTTCCAGAATAGCTTTATATTTGAAACCTCTCTTAACTAGAGTTTGAGTAAATTTTATCTCATAGTTTAGAATAACATCATTTTTGCATTTTTCTTCTTTTACAGAATTTAAAAAGTTTTTAAAAATTTCACTTTCAAAAACATTTTTTCTAAATGCTAAAAACCAACTTTGAAGATGAGGAGATTTTTTTGAAAAACAGAATTTTCTACACTTTTTAAACCCATATTTATTTTCAACAATTCCCCAAAAATCTGAACTTGGTTCATTTTCAAAAATTTTATCAAGAGAATTAACACAATAAACGCTATCATTTACAAACAAAATCTCGTCAATATCTTCAAGCATGCCAGTATCTTTTGCATAATTAAAACCTCTTTTATATGAACCAAAATCGTACTCGTTATGTTTTACTAAAATTACATCTTCAAGTTTTTGTTGTTCCTCTTTAGGTAAATCTGAAAGGCTTAAAAATAAAACTTTTTCACAATATTTTTTCAGTTGATTAACATAATAGACAACGTAGTCTTCTATTATGTTATTTTTGTCAAAATGGGCAAATACTGCTAATCTCTTCATTTAAAATCCTTAATTTTATTTTTCTTGACTGTTTTTAAGATATTCTAAAACACCTTTTGCAATTGCTTTTGCACAATTTTTTTGAAAACGTTCATTATTTAAAAGTACGTTATCTTCTGGGTTTATAACATAACCAGTTTCAACAAGAACACTTAATGCACGGCTATTTCTAACAACGGCAAAACTTCTTTGGTAAATTCCGTCGTTATTAACTTTTAATTTTTCTACCATGTTGTTAAGAATACTTTCAGCAAGTGGCTTTGCTTCATCATAATAGTAGTATATACTTGAACCTCTTGAAGTTTTTGGGTCTTTTCCATCTGGTAAAGAATTTGCGTGAATACTTATAAAGATATCTGCTTTTTTATCATGCGCATATTTCACCCTGTCATCAAGGGATACAAATTCATCTGTAAATCTTGTCATATAAATGTCTGCACCTTTTTTTGATAACTCTTCAAAAAGAAAAAGTGCTATTTTTAAATTTATATCTTTTTCATCATTACCAAGACAACTTATAGCGCCTCTTTCTGCACCACCATGCCCTGCATCAATAACTATTGTTATATCTTTTAAAGGTCTAAATCTGTATAATTTTAGCTTTTTCTTTACTTCTAGTATTAGATAACTATTTCTATAATATGCGTCATAACCCATTAAATCGTAATTCATTTTTAATGGAAGAACTGTTTCTTTGCCATCTGTATTAAATAAGTGCAAAACAAGTGGTTTGCCCTCTTCAACGTAATATGGTATTCTTTTATCTATTCTGAATTTATAAAAATAAGAATTTTTACTTTGGTCAAAATACTGTGCCAAAATTTTTGCAGGTTCAATAATTTCATCAGCAGATTTTTCATAAACAGCATTTTTATTTACCCACGCAAAATTATTATCAGTTAATTTTACCCTGTATAAACCATATATTTCACCATCAACTCTAAGAATTACATTTTTTTCAAGGTGAGAAAGTCTATTTATACCACTTTCAACAGGAGTACTTCTTAAAGCAGTTCCGTCTTTTTTAACATAAAAATATTTTATTTCTTTGTATGGTTTGAAACTTGCCATAGAATTTGAATTACTGTAAGTTACACCGAGTACAGCTTTTCTATTTATAATGTATTTTTTTTCACCCAAAGAAGTTTTTAGGGTAAAAATATTTTTTCCAATTTCTAATGGAACTTTTTGAGCAAAAGCACCTGATTTATGGACATCTACTTTAAAATTATTGATGTATAAATCATCTTCAGGGTCAGTATTTCCAACAAAAAATGTTGAACTAGAATTTGTGTTCATAGTACTTGAAGTCGGATAAATTACGTTAAGGGCATAAACTTTTATCCCAAAAAATAATATTAGTAATCCGATTAAAATTCTGTTGCAAACATTTTTCATACTATGATAATATACTATTGAAGAGATTTTTACATCAAACTATGAGATGAATTATGGACTACAAATTAGAATTAGAAAAATTAAATGCAAATATGATTGAAGATAATGGACTTGTAGAAGTCTATTTTGATGAAAAGACAGATTTTATTAAACATATAGTTGATTTGCATAACATTGATATTGAAATTAATAAAGAAAAAGAATGTTTTGTTTTAAACGAACAAAATCCTCAACAAATTGAACGTTTTATTGAAAAAGTTTCAATCAGACCAACAATAATTTTTGACATGGACGGGGTAATAATGAATACTAACGACTCATTCCCTGTTGCGACTTCACAAACTTATAAACATTTTACTAATGAAGAACTTACTTTTGATGAAATAAATGAAATCAAATACAGAGGTGGTTTCAATAGTGATTGGGATATTTTGATGTACTTATTTGATGAACGTAATTTTGACGTCAAATTTGAAGATATGGCTAAATATTATATGGATATCTATTTTGACGGCAAAGGTGGCTTAATTGATGCTGAAAAATTAATCTTAACAGAAGATTGCATAAAAGAATTGATAAAAAATTATAACCTTGCAATTTTCACAGGCAGAGATAGAGCTTCTGCTACATATACTTTAGAAAAATGGAATTTAAATAAATATTTTTACCCAATAATTACTTTTGAAAATGTTGGCTGGAATCACCAAAAGCCTGATACAAAAGGTGTTTCAATAATAAAAGAAAAAGTTATTGCAGATGAAATTTATTATCTAGGTGATACCGTAGATGATATGATTTGCGCTAGAAATTCAAAAGTAAACGGCATTGGAGTACTTCCACCAAGAGATAAAAGCGAAAAATTAAAATCAAGATTGCTTGAAGAAGGTGCTATAACTGTTCTTGAAATAACTACTGATTTACCTAAATTTCTTTCTGAACGTAAAAATTTAATTACAAACATGTAAAAATTATATCAAGGAATACCGTTTCAAATAATTTTTATAATATAATTGAAATGTTGGAAGAAGGAAAGGATTTAGAATGAAGAACTCAAAATTAACTACTGCAATATTCTCAGCCCTAATTTTGGGTGCATTATTTGGTTGGCTATGCCCTTCTTTGGCTGTTAAAACTGCGCCTTTAGCAAAAATCTTTTTGAATATGATTAAAATGATTATTGCACCATTGTTATTCTCAACTTTGGTTGTTGGTATTGCAGGTCACGGCGATATTAAATCACTTGGTAAAATCGGTTTAAAAACATTAGTTTATTTTGAAATAGTTACAACTTTTGCACTTATCATTGGTCTTGCAATGGGTAATATTGTAAAACCAGGAGAAGGCGTTATAAATACGGCAGTAAGTGCTCATGATATGCAAGCAGCACAGCATTTGGCAACTATCAATCCGAATAATTCATTTTCAGATATGTTGATTGGAATGTTTCCAACATCAGTCGTAAAAGCTATGGCTGACGGTAACTTATTACAAATAGTTATCTTCTCTTTATTCTTTGCTGTTGCAATTTGTGCAGTTGGAAAATCAGCTAAACCTGTACTAGATGTATTAAACGCTACTGCAAAAGTTATGTTTAAATTTACAGAATACGTTATGTATTTTGCTCCATTTGGTATCTTTGGTGCCGTAGCTTCAGCTATTGGTATCAACGGTATTGGAGTTTTGAAAAGTTACGGAAAAGTAATTTTCTGTTTATACAGCGCTTTAGCAATCTTTGTATTCTTAATTTTAAATGTTGTTTGTCACATAGTTAGAGTTCCTTTCTGGAAACTAATGTCAGCAATAAAAGATCAAATATTATTAGCCTTCACAACAACAAGTTCAGAGGCAGCATTACCAAAATCTATGGAAATTTTGGAAAAATTTGGTGTTCCAAGAAATATTGTAAGTTTCGTTATGCCTACAGGTTATACGTTTAACTTAGACGGAAGTACTTTGGGTGTTTCTGTTGCAGTATTATTCTCAACTCAACTTGTTGGCATACATTTAAATATTGAACAACAATTAGCTATAATGTTAGCATTAATGTTTGCAAGTAAAGGTATTGCAGGTGTTCCAAGAGTTTCATTAATTGTACTTGCTGGTACATTGACAACCTTCAATTATCCAATCATTGGTGTTGCTATCTTGTTAGGTATTGACCACATCTTAGATATGGGCAGAACAACAATCAACTTGATTGGTAACTGCGTTGCAACTGTTGTTGTTGCTCGTTGGGAAGGTCAATTCGACGATACAAAAATGAAACATTATATTTCAAGAGAATCACGTAGAAAAGCTTTGTTGGCTAGATTTAGAGCTAATAACAAAGCTATGGCAAAAGTTTAGTTTTGATATACTAATTTAGAGGAAAGATATATGGCAGAAGATAGCAAAAAAACTGAGTATAAAGATACTTTGAATTTGCCTCAAACAACATTGCAGATGAGAGCAAACGCAACAAAAAGAGAGCCTGAAATCCAAGAATTTTGGGCAGAAAATAATATTTACGAAGAAATGATTTCTCAACGTGATAAAACAAATAGTTTTATTTTACATGATGGGCCTCCATATTTGAGTTCTGAAAAAATTCACGTTGGTACAGCTTTAAACAAAATTTTAAAAGATATTTTAATCAAATATAAATCTCAAAAAGGTTATTATGCACCTTATGTTCCAGGATATGACGGACACGGTTTGCCTATTGAAAACAAAGTTGTAAAAAACATTGAAGGTGGTCGTAATGCTGTTACTCCTGCTGAATTAAGAGCAAAATGTCGTGAATATGCACATAACAGCTTAAAAGGTCAAGAATCAGAATTTAAAAGATTAGGTGTTTTAGGTAATTGGGAACATCCATATTTGACTATTGACGGCAAATACGAGGCTGAACAAGTTAGAGTATTTGGCGAAATGTACAAAAAAGGTTATATCGAAAAAGGTTTAAAACCAGTTTATTGGTGTGCATCTTGTGAAACTGCTTTAGCAGAAGCAGAAGTTGAATATGCAGACCATACATCAACTTCTATTTATGTAAGATTTAAATTTGATGATGAAAGCGTAAATACTTTAAAATCAAAATTTGATTTCTTAAATACAGACAAAGATATGTACGCTGTAATTTGGACAACAACTCCTTGGACAATTCCTTCAAACTTAGCAATCAGTGTACATCCTAGATTTGAATATACATTCTTTGAATATAAGAACGATATTTACTATGCAGCAACAGAATTACTGGGAAGTTTCTTAAAAGATGTTGACTGGAACGAATCTGATATCAAAGTTTTAGGCACATGCAAAGGTCAAGACTTAGAAAACTTAACTCCTGTTCACCCATTGTATGACAGAAAATCACCAATTCTTTGTGGTGAACACGTTACATTAGACGCTGGTACTGGTTCTGTTCACACAGCTCCTGGTCACGGTTTAGAAGACTATGAAGTTTGTTGCAAATACAAAATCGGTGTTTATTCACCACTTGATTCAAAAGGTGTTTGGACAGAAGAAGCAGGTGATTTAGCAGGTATTCCTTACTACAAAGGAAATTCAATTGTTATTGATAAATTAAAAGATTGTGGCGCATTGCTTGCTGCAGCAGATATTCAACACAGTTATCCACATTGTTGGAGATGTAAAAAACCTGTTATTTACAGAGCAACTCCTCAATGGTTCGTAAAAGTTGATAAATTTAGAGATAAAGCTTTAGAAGAAATTAAAAAAGTTAAATTTATTCCAGCCTCAGGTGAAGCAAGAATTTCAAACATGGTAGAAGGTCGTACTGACTGGTGTATCTCAAGACAAAGAGCTTGGGGTGTTCCAATTCCTGTATTCTACTGCGAAGATTGTGGAGAAGTTATCGTTACTGATGAAACAATTGAACATGTAGCAAAAATGTTTGAAAAAGAATCTTCTGATGCTTGGGTTAAATATTCTGAAAAAGAACTTATGCCAGAAGGATTTGTTTGCCCTAAATGTGGCAAAACTCATTTCCGTAAAGAAAAAGATATCATGGACGTTTGGTTTGATTCAGGTGTGTCTTGGAAAGCTGTTGTTGAAGCAAGAGCTGATGAATTAAATCACACTCCTGTTGATATGTATTTAGAAGGTTCTGACCAACACAGAGGTTGGTTCCAATCTTCATTACTAACATCTGTTGCTACTCAAGGTAAAGCACCGTACAAACAAGTTTTAACTCACGGTTTCGTATTTGGTGAAGACGGCAGAAAGATGTCAAAATCTTTGGGTAACTACATTAGACCAGACGATATTATTAAAAACTATGGTGCTGATATCTTAAGACTTTGGGCAGCATCAGTTGATTATAGAAACGATATTAAAATTGGTGATAACATTGTTAAACAACTTTCTGAAATATTCAGAAAAACAAGAAACACTGCAAGATTTTTACTAGGCAACTTGTTTGACTTTGACCCTGCAAAAGACTATGTTCCTTATAACGAATTAAAGAGCATTGATAAATTTGCATTATCAAAATTAAATAAATTAGTTGTTGAAGTTACAGAAGCATTCGAAAGCTATGAATTCTATAAATACTTCCAATGCCTACAAAACTTTGCAGCAGTTGATTTATCATCATTCTACCTTGATATCGTAAAAGATAGACTTTATACATCAGGTAAAAAATCATTATCAAGAAGAGCTTGCCAAACAGTATTGTACGAAACAATGCACGCATTAGTAAGAGTTCTAACTCCAGTAATGCCTCACCAAGCAGAAGATATTTGGCAAAATATTCCTGAATGTCAACGTCAAGGCTTAAAATCAATTCTTTTATCTGACTGGGTTAAAGAAAATGATGAATGGAACAATGAACAACTTGAAGAAGATTTTGCAAAAATCTTAAAATCAAGAGAAATTGTAACAAAAGCAATTGAACCTCTAAGAGCTGATAAAAAAGTTGGTAGCTCTCTTGAAGTTGCAGTTTACATCAAATCTCCAGATGCTGAATTATTGAAAGCTAACGAAGATGAACTTTCAAATATTTACATTACATCTCAAGCACACGTTACAGAGGAAAAACCATCTGATGTATTGAATGAATACACAGAAAATGATACAACAGTTTGGGTTGTAAAAGCACAAGGTGAGAAATGTGCAAGATGTTGGAAATACGCTGAATTAAACGAAAACGGCATTTGCAAACATTGCCAAGATGCTATTAATGAATAGAGCTTTAGCCGGTGTGAAGTCTGAAAAGGCTTGCAGAAGTGCAAGGCTTTGGAAGACGAAACATTACGACAGCGACGTTTCAAATCTGTGATTTGACAGGAGCAACATACATAAAATTTAATAACAAAGAGGGGCGAAGCCTTCAGGCTTCGCCCTCTGTTTAATAATCAAAAATATCTTTTTCAGTTACTTGTAGCGCATCTGATAATTTAAATAACAATTTAATACTGATTCTTCTTTTTGCAGTTTCTATTTTTGCTAAATGTTCTCTTGAAATATCAAGTATTTCGGCAAGTTCGTTTTGAGATAAGTTTTTAATTTTTCTCAATTTACGAATATTTGCACCTAATTTTTCAAGTTTTGTAACCTCATTTGTCATATTTTAATTTTCATATATAATTAATTATATGTATGTAGCCTAAAACGTCACAAAAAGGAGTAAGTATGCAAATTGAGGATTATAAAATTGATATTGAAATGTACTTAAAACAAATTATATCTCTATGCGATTTAATGATAGAAACAGATAATACTGATAAAACTAATATTTTGACAATAAGAGACTTGTCTGAATTAGCAATAAATAAAGGTAATGAATAGATTATAACAACTTATTTTATACAAACAGAGGGGCGAAGCTAAAAGCTTCGCCCCTCTGTTTATTATTATTAATATTTTTTATGAATTCATTGGATTTAATGGACTAATTGGGCTCATTGGATTCATTGGATTCCAAAAATCATCGTTATTACTTGTTGTAGTAGAACCATTTGAACTAGAAGATGATGAAGAACTTCCTGGAGTTGTGTAATAAGGTCCAGCTTCTACTTTAGACTCACTAACTTTCTTACTTTCAGCTTTATATATAGCTATATGTGAACCATCATAGTTTGTAAGTTTATATGTTGAATTTTTTCCTCTTTCAAGTCCTGTTCTATATTCTTTGTATTGTTGAGGCATTTTCATTTCCGGTTTTTCAAACTCAACAACTGCCTTTAAAATATTTTGTTGTTCTGCTTTTGGATTTTTTGTTGTTTTTGCAAATTGATAAGCCTCGCTCATACCTTTGATAGTCAAATTAGTTTGAGCAAAAGTCTTTACTGCATCAACATCAAGTTCGCCGTTTTTCAAATATTTTTTAATTTCTTTTTGATCTTCTTTATCATAACGTTGAAAACCCTGGTCATTTTTTATAGATTTAACTTCATCCATATCTTTTGATGTTTTTGAACCAAAAATACTTGGTAGCCAATTAAACTCCATCTTTTGATTTTGTGGAGTTTGAACATCAAGTTGTTTCATTGGTTTTTCTATCGGACGAGTTACAACCTTTTTATTTTGTACTGTTTGTCTTGCTGTAAAACTAGGGGTAACTGCTTGTATGCGCATAATCATTTCCTTTTTCTTCTATACAAATGGTATAATGTGCCTAAAAAAATATTTTGCTACTCATGTTACACAATCTTTACAAAAATGTTTTGGATTGCTTCACATTCGTTTGCAATGGCAATATTTAAAAGGCGAAGCCTAAAGGCTTCGCTCCTCTTATTAAATTTATCCGAAATCTCACTAGTCCGAATTTTCGCTGTCTTGAAAATTCTTTACGCTCGTTGCTGTCGTTGTCTTCACTTCGTTGTCGTCAACTTCGCACTCGCTTACCCAGTTTCGCTTCGCTCACTAGTCCGAATTTTCGCTATCTCAAGCTTTCGATTGCTGATTTGATATCGTCACTGCCGTAGATATAGCTACCTGCAACAAGTGAATTTGCACCTAAACCTTTACAGATTTTTGCTGTTTGTTCATTGATACCACCGTCAACTTGTACAATTAAGCTTTCTGGAGCTTTTGCTCTAATATATGGAATTTTTTGTGCGCAATATCCCATAAATTCTTGTCCTCCAAAACCAGGTTCAACAGTCATTACAAGTACCATATCTATTTTATCCAAATATGGAATTAAAACATCTTGGTTTGTTTTAGGTTTAATAGAAATGCCAACCTTACAACCAAATGAACGAATTAATTCAATAACTTCGTCTGTTTTATCCTGTGTTGCTTCGTAGTGGAAAGTTATAATATTCGCACCTGCTTTTGCAAATGGTTCAATATATTTTTCAGGATTTTCAATCATTAAATGCACGTCAAGAGGAACTCTCGCAACTTTGCCTAAAGATTTAACTACAGGAACACCGATAGAAATATTTGGAACAAAGTGTCCGTCCATAACATCTACGTGAATCCAATCTGCGCCACCATCTTCAACAGCTCTAACGTCACGTCCTAATTCTGTAAAATCAGCTGATAATATTGATGGTGAAATTATTACATTATTCATTGATAACTCCTAACTTTTTACATGCTTCGTAAGCACATTTTTGTTCTGCCTCTTTTTTTGATTTTCCTATTTCACAAGCTAAAACTTTGTTTTGATAAATTACTTCTATCTCAAAACTTGGGTCGTGTTGTGGTCCAAATTCTCTTACCAAATGATATATTGGAAGTTCTTTTGTTTTACCTTGTGTATATTCTTGCAAAATTTCTTTTGCATTATATTTTGCAAAATTATTTTTAACATCTAATATTTTAGGTTCAAAAATTCTACCTAAAAAATCCACGATTTCTGTCTTTTTACCTGTTAAAAAATATGCGCCAATAATTGCCTCAACAGCACAAGCATTAATTGATGCTCTTGTGCGTTCGCCTGATTTTTCGGCATTTTTACCAAGTATTAAATATTTTTCTAATCCCAATTCTTTTGCAACAACTGACAAAGTTGCATCAGACACAATTATTGAACGAATTTTAGTTAATTCACCTTCGTTTGAAGTTGGGAATTTGTCTATAAGAATTTCTGAAACAGCAAGTTTCAAAACGGCATCACCAAAAAATTCTAATCTCTCATAATTCAACAAAGAACTTAAAGCGTTTTCTTTTGTGTATGAAGAATGCGTAAGCGCTTTTTTAAATAATTCTTCGTCAGTGATTTCAATACCAAAAACTTTTTCTAAATCTTTAATATTCACTAAAATAGTCCTTTGATGAAGTTACCAATGTTAATTAATAAATCATTTGATTGAACAAAATACGCACAATAATAATAAAGAACAGGAATAGTTAAAATATAACTATCAGAACGGTCTAAAAATCCACCATGACCTGGAAGTAAGTCACCTGAATCTTTTACACCTGCATCTCTTTTTATTAATGATTCACATAAATCGCCAATTTGAGCAAATGTTGTAACTATAATACTCATTATTATTGCATGATAAAAAGGTAATTTTATAAAGTATGCAATAATCAAACCTAAAATGATAGCACCAACTGCACCACCAACAGAGCCTTCAATAGTTTTGTTAGGACTGATTACTGGCGCAAGTTTGTGCTTTCCAAAGTTTTTACCAACAACATAACATCCAACATCTGTCATAACTACGCATAACAATAAGAATATTACATAACCTAATCCTGCGTTAAAGATGTCTGTTTTTAATATCATTTCTAAAGAAGTGCTATTTTGCGCCCCTAAATCACGTAAAAATAGTAGGTACAATGGGCACCAACCACAATATACAAATCCTAAAACAGTAGTAGCAACATTTGCAATATAAGGTTGTCTACCTTTAAACAATACCCACATAAATGCAATTATTAACCCTGCCGTTAAAGCAACAGGCATTAATCTTGAACAATTAAAGTATGCAAGAACTGCAAATATAGTGTTTACAACAAGTATTACTTTTATACTCGGATAAAATCCTTTGTGTCGAAGGATTTTAACGTATTCAATAGAACCGATAAAAACAACAACTGCAATTAATAACAAAAGTGGAAGACCACCAAGTATCAATAAAAACAGAGCTGTAAATCCAAAAATAAGACCTGTTATTAATCTTTGTACTGCTGATTTTTTAGGAGTTGTGTTTTCCATTATACAGTTAAAACCTCTTTTTCTTTTTCACTTACCATTGATTCAATTTTACTTGTATATTTATCAGTTAGTTTTTGAATTTTGTCTTGGTTATCTTTAACTACGTCTTCTGGTAAATTTTCAGATTTTTCAAGTTTTTTCAATGCATCTGTCATATCACGACGTACGTTTCTGATAGCAACTTTTGATTCTTCACCGAATTTTTTAACTTCTTTAGCAGTTTCTTTTCTTCTTTCTTCTGTCAAAGGTGGGAAAATCATACGGATTACAATACCGTCATTGTTTGGCATAACACCTAATTCTGCTTTTGTTAAAGCTTTTTCAACTTCTTTAAGAATTGATTTATCGAATGGAGCGATAACTAAAGTTGTACCATCTTGAACTGTTACTTGAGCCATTTGACGTAATGGAGTTGGAGCTCCGTAATAATCAACATGTACTCTATCTAAAATGTTTGGATTAGCTCTACCTGTTCTAACTGTTTTAAATTCACGGTTAAGTTGTTCGATAGCTTTTTCCATTTTTTCTTCGCCGTTTACGAATAATTCATCTAATGACATATTTACCTCTTTCTTAAATAATAACTTTCTTTTTAAATTTGAACTTTTATATTAAGCACCTACGTAAGTTCCAACTTTTTCACCGTAAACGATTTTCTTAATGCTACCTTGAGCTTTGAAATCAAATACGATAATTGGAATATTGTTTTCTTTACATAATGAACAAGCTGATGTATCCATTACTTTTAAACCATTTTTAATAATTTCATCATAGCTAATATTTTCTAATTTTTTAGCATCAGGATTAACATTTGGATCGTCTGTATAAACACCATCTACACCATTTTTAGCCATTAACATAGCTTGAGCACCAATTTCAGAAGCTCTCAATGCTGATGCTGTATCAGTTGTAAAGAATGGATTTCCTGTACCTGCTGCAAAAATTACAACACGATTTTTTTCTAAATGTCTTTGCGCTTTAAATCTTCTGTAAGGTTCGGCAATTTGATTCATATCAATTGCTGTTTGAACTCTGCATTCAACATCAATTTGAGTCAATGCTGATTGAAGAGCAAGAGCATTCATAACAGTTGCAAGCATACCCATATAGTCGCCTGAAGCTCTGTCCATACCTAATTTTGTACTGTTTTTCATTCCTCTAAAAATGTTTCCACCACCAACTACAACGGCAACTTCAACACCTTCTTCGTGAATGTTTTTAATTTCTTGTGCAATCATTTGAACAGGTTCATAATCAATACCGAAGTCTTGTTTACCCATTAATGCTTCACCACTAATTTTTAATAAAATTCTTTTATATTTTAAGTCCATATCATAAACCCCTTTTATTTAATAATAGCTTAAATAAGGTTTATTGTAAGTAGTATGTAACAAAATTTAAATTTAAATCAAAAAAGGCGAAGCTATAAAGCTTCGCCTTTTTTGATAAAACTATCTTAATTAAGCATAAAACGTATATTCTGGAACTTCTGCCAGACCTCCATCGCCGTTTGCTTGATTTATTTTGCCAACTAATTGATTAACTTCTAATCTTGAATTTATAGTTGAACCATCTATCATTTTCATTTTTGCGTAACCTGAAGATGAACCCTCTACAAACATAATTGCATTTGTATTGATATATTTTTTCTCATAACCATTTTCTCTAAGCCAACCTTTAAATGATGGTTGAGCCATACCTACACCGTGAACATTCATAGTAATTTCCTTTCTGTATATATAATGTTTATAATGTTTTCTTACATACTTTTTGACATTTTGGTTAAATGCCCTAAAACATGATAATTGCTTAATTTTTTGAAAATATTGCAAACTTGTTACAAAAAAGATTATTATAGCAATCCTGTTCAATAAATAGGAACTAGCGTTTACGATTGCAGTCCTAGCGCTAGCTCTATTCAAATAAAAACTATAATTTATTTTCTAACTTTTTCAAGTCTTCGCCCTCTGCTCGCTTACGCTTCTTCGCTCCTGTGAAATCAAAGATTTCTACGTCGCTATCGTTATGTTCCGTGTCCTGCTCGTCTTTGCCGTCGCAAAGCCGACACCGACACTTCACATCGGCTTACGCTTCTTCATTCGCCATTTCCAGCATACGATAAACCATAAATGCGCCAAGCGCTACGGCTTTTGGATCTAAATCCGTATTATTTGATACCTCTAAAATAGCCGAATTGACTTCTGGATTTTCTTCTTTCAAGTGTTGTACCATTTGTTTTCTCCAGCCTGCTATGTCTTGAAAGACTTCGGCATAAGTTAATGTTGAATGTTCTTCTGTTATTAATGGTAGCATTGTTTTTCCTCACTTTTTAACTCATTATAAAGGTTTTTAAAATTTTTGGCTATACTCTTTACATCTTTTTTGATTTTTAATATTATTGTTGTATAGAGGAATTTTGATGTCTGACGAAATAAATGAAAAAGTTATAAATCTCTTTCAAAAACATAATCACTCAAAAAATGATGAACACGATGATGTAATTAGATTTTTTGAGGGTTTTCATTATGTAAAAATCGCCAGAGATAAAAATGGTAAAAAGTTTAAATACGATTACTTAAAACAATACGCAGAAGAATGCCATTACATTGTTAGAGTAATGAGAAAAGTTGACGGAGAAGTTATCTTATACAATTATGATGTTCCAAATACAGATTTATTCAAGTTTTTAGAAAAATTTGAAAACAACACTCTTAATGGAATGATTATTGAAATAGATAAATATTTCCCAGAAGATTTAGCATAAAATGGAATTTATAGAAAAATATCACGAAAGTTTGTATCACTGTAATAAGCCATACCAATACATTGGTGGCGAATTTTTGTCTTACAATAAAAGTTTTGATGATGCAAAAATTCGTTTTGCATTTGCTTTCCCTGACAAATATGAAATTGGTATCAGTAATTTAGGACAAAGAATCTTATATTCTTTAGTAAATGATGAACCTAATTATATGGCTGATAGGGTTTATGCTCCAGAAAAAGATTTTCAACCTGCAACTTTGTATGGGCTTGAAAGTAAAAGAGCACTTAAAGATTTTGATATAGTTGGTTTTTCTATTCAGTATGAATTAGCATATACGACTGTTTTAAAAATGATGGAAATGTCACAAATTCCATACAAGAATTGTGACAGAACAGATGAACATCCTATAATTTTAGCAGGTGGACCTTGTACTTTTAATCCATTACCTATGAGCGAATTTATTGATTGTTTTCTTGTTGGTGACGGAGAAGAATTGATTTTAGAAGTTTGTAAAGTTTTAGAAGAAAATAAAAATGCACCTCGTGATGAAAAAATCAAAAAACTTTGCGAACTTGAGGGGGTTTGGTCAGCAAAATATCCTAAAAAAGTTACAAAAAGAATTGTACAGCTAACTTATGATAACGCACTTAAAAAATATCCTGTGCCATATTCAACATCAGTTCACGATAGAGCAGTAATCGAAATTCGTCGTGGATGCACTAGAATGTGTCGTTTTTGTCAGCCAGGGCACGTAACTTTACCTGTTCGTGAAAGAAAAGCCGAAGATGTTATAAAAATTACAAAAGAACTTGTTAAAAATACTGGTTATGATGAATATTCTTTGCTTTCATTATCTTCAAACGATTACACAAATATTAACGAAGTAATTAAAGAACTAAACTGTGAATTTAAAGATAAAAAAGTTTCTGTATCACTACCAAGTCAAAGAATTGACGGTTTTAACCTTGAACTTGCACATTTGACTCAAGAGGTTAGAAAAGCAGCAATGACATTAGCTCCAGAAGCTGGTAGTCAAAGACTTAGAGATGTAATTAAGAAAAATATTTCTCGAGAGCAAATTATTGATGTAGCTTTAGAGCTATATAAAAATGGTTGGTCAAAAATTAAATTTTATTTTATAGCCGGTCTTCCAACTGAAACTCTTGAAGATATGGAAGAAATGGCAAATCTTTTAGGTACAATTCGTTGGAAACAAAAGGTTATGAAAAAAGAATTAGGTCTAAAACATTCTCTTGATATAACTTGTACATTATCAGTTTTTGTACCAAAACCACACACTCCGTTTCAATGGGTTCCTCAAATGCGTATTGACGAAATTATGGAACACATTCATTATTTGAAAGAAAAATTAAAAACAATTAAGGGAGTAAAAATAAATTATCACGAACCATTCATCTCCCAAGTTGAAGCCGTACTTACAAGAGGTGATGCAAGTCTTTGTAAATATATTGAAGCCTTGTATAAAAAAGGTTGCTATTTAGATGCTTGGGGTGAATATTTTGACCAAGATGTTTGGAAAGATACTGCAAAAGAATTAGGCTTTGACCTAGAAGATTTGGCAAATCATCAATACTCACTAGATGAAGAATTACCATGGGATTTTGTAGATACTGGGCTTGATAAATCTTGGTTGATAGATGATTACCACAAAGCTTTTAATAAAGAGGGCTTTACTCCAACTTGCGAACAACATTGTGTAAATTGTGGTGTTTGTAGAAATTTAAAAGTTAAAAAAGTCTATGATGAAAAATATACTCCAAAAGAAGTTTCTTCTGAACATAGAGAAATTAATAAAGATGTTGTTTATAGATACAGATTAAAGGTTACAAAATCTGGTAATTTGAGATATTTTTCTCATTTAGATTTTCAAAATTTCTTTATAAAATCTATGAGTCGTACAAATTTTGACATGGCATTTACGCAAGGTTTTAATCCAACAATGAAAGTTTCTATGGGAGTTGCTCTGCCGTTGTTTGTAGAGAGTGATTGTGAACTTGTTGATTTTGAATGCTACAATGATTTGACTGAAGAAGAAATCAAAAATGAATTACAAAGGGTTTTACCTGAACATTGTATTGTAAAAGAAGCAAAACGTATTGATAAACACGCAAATTCTATTGATACAACAGTTTGTTGGGCAGAATATGAAATAAAACTATTTAATAACTCTGTTTGCGATTTTAAAACTTTCATGTATAATTGTGATAGAGTTTTATCTTCTCCAGAAATTTTAATAGAGAAGAAAAACAAAAAAGGTTTACTAAAAACATTAAATATAAAATCTTCTATAAAATCTTATAGATTTGAAGGCGAAAAACTGTTTATTATTCTAAAAACAGGACAACAGTCAGAAATTCCGACTGTTAGAGCAGATGTTCTTATGAACCTTATCGACTCAAATACTATATTTGATATCAAAAGAACTAAATTTTTAGACGAAAATTTAAAAGAAGTTTAATACATAAAGGAAAAAAGGTGTTATGAAAAAACAAGGAAATTCTTACGAAGAAGGAAAAAAGATTGTTATTGCAGAGAGAGATAATATCGCTGCATTAATGGAAGATGGAAAAGTTAGTGAATTTTTCATCAACCGTGGAGAAGTTTTATTAGGTGACGTTTACTTGGCTACAGTAGAAAACATTTTGCCAAGTATTGACGCTGCTTTTGTTAATGTTGGTTACGATAAAATGGGTTTTTTACATGCTCAAGACGTAATGGGTAAAGGTGCTTTACAAGACAAATTATCACCAAAACAAAAATTAGTAGTGCAAGTTACAAAAGAACCTACAGGTCATAAAGGCCCTCGTGTTACCACAGAAATTAGTTTACCAGGAAGATTTTTGGTATTGATTCCGTCAGAAGCTGGTATTAACGTAAGTAAAAAAATCGAATCTGTAAAAGAAAGAGCAAGATTAAAATCTATAGTTAGTCTTCTAAAACCAGTTGGTTTGGGTGTAATTATCAGAACAGAAGCTGAAAACCAATCAGAAGCAGATATTCAAGAAGATTTAGAAATTCTATTAGAAAAATGGAACAATATTATTACAGCATCAGAATCACTTGAAGCACCAAATCTTTTATCACGTGACCAAGATTTGCTATACAGAGTTATCCGTGAAGCTTGTACAGAAGATGTCAAAGAAATTCTTGTAGATACAGCTTTTGCACTAAACAGAGTTCAAACTCTATTACAAAACTGGCACATGAACAAAGAAATTAAAGTTGAATTATATAAAGGCACAGAACCTTTATTAATCGCTACAAATATTCATAAAGAAATCAAAGCTGCATTACAAATTAAAGTTAATATGCCATCAGGTGGATACTTATTTATCCAACAAACAGAAGCGTTAACAGTTATCGACGTAAACTCAGGTAAATTTGTAAGCGCAGGTACACAAGATGAAACAATCTTAAAAACAAACATTGAAGCAGTTCACGAAATTGCACGTCAATTAAGATTGAGAAATATCGGTGGTATGGTAATTGTTGACTTTATAGATATGCTTTCAAGAGCAGACAAGCTTGCTGTTATGGAAGAACTTGAAATTGCATTTGAAAAAGACAAAGCAAAACCTCAAGTTGGTCAATTATCAGATTTAGGTCTTGTAGAATTGACAAGACATAGACAAGGTCAAAGTTTGGTTGAAATTTTTGCTAAAAAATGTCCTCATTGTCAAGGTGCTGGATATATTATGGAAGATTTTAAATTTTCTTCTCCAACTGCTGAGGGTGAATATAGAGCAAAAGCAGCAAAAATGAAACTTCCTGTAAGCAACTTTAAGAAAAACAACAATAATAATTACAAAAACAACCAAAACGATAGACCTCAAAGAGAACAAAAAGAACAAGTAGAAGTTTTGGAAAACAATGAAAATCCATCAGTAGTTGCTCAAGAAGAAACAACAAAAATTAAAAAAGAAAAGAAACAACAAAAAAATAAAAAATATAACAACAAAAAACAAATTAAAGAATTTGTAGAAAACTCCCCAATTGAAACTGCAGAAGTCATAATGGCTCCAAATGAAGAAGTTTCACCAGTAATTGAAGAACCAAAACAAGAAGTTGTTGCAGAAGCTCCAGTTGCAGTAGAAGAGCAACCAGTAGAAGAAGCACCTAAAAAAGGAAGAAGACCAAATAGAGGTGCAAGTAAAGCAGGTAAAACAACAAAAAAAAGAACAACTAGAAAAAAAGAAACAACAACAGAAGAATAAAAAATGATTAAAAAATTTAAAAATTTTATAATTTTAATAGCAATCGTAATGCCACTAATTTGTGGCGTTACGGCTTTTGCTGTTGTAACAGATGATGAAATAGAAGTAGTTGCAAAAACTCCTACTGTACAAGACAATGTTCCTGTTGCAGAAGTACCCGTTGCAAATTTACAATCAGAAGATGTAACAATTAAAGATATTGACGAAATTCAAGACGAAGATACTTTTAAAAAACCTAATTCTAATGTTTTGATTAAATTCTTTATCGCAATTGCTTGGGTTATTGTCTCATCATTAATTATTTATTTCTCATTAATTTCGTACAAAAAATTATCAGGAAAACCTGAATTCGGCATTGATGTAGAGGAAAACACTCTTGATACCCCAAAAAATTTTAAAGAAGCAATAAATTTATTTATTAAAAAAACAAGAGAATAAATAATTTTACTACATCTTATATACACTATTCTTATGTTTGAAGTAAAATTATTATATGAAACTGGAATTAGAAGAAATTATTAAGGCAACTAGCGCTAAAGTCCTTAAAAAGGATATAGAAACAGGAAAATTAAATTTTTCTACAGACACAAGATCTATACAAAAAGGTGATATTTTTGTACCAATCAAGGGTGAATCTTTTGATGGTGAAAATTTTATAGAAAACGCTTTAAATAATGGCGCCGAAGCGTATTTTACTCGTAATGATAAAGTTTTTGATAATGCAAAAGTAGTTCTACAAGTGAAAGATACTCTTATTGCATATCTTGAATGTGCAAGATTGTGTAGAAAAAATATTAACCCAAAAGTTATTGGCATTACTGGTAGCAGTGGAAAAACAACTTCTAAAGAAATGATGTACGCCATTGCTTCAGAAAAATTTAAAACACACAAAACTGATAAAAACCACAATAATGAAATCGGATTTTGTCAAACAATGTTCAACATGCCTGAAGATACAGAAGTTTTAATTGTTGAAATGGGTATGAGAGGATTTGGAGAAATTGAACTTCTTTCTAAATATTCTGAACCTGATATTTCAATAATTACAAATGCAGGCACAGCGCACATCGGTAGACTTGGTTCAAAAGAAAATATTGCAAAAGCAAAATGCGAAATAGTTAAATTCCAAAATCCTAATGGGACTTTCATAACAGAAGAAAATCCTATGGTTGAAAATATTGTTGATTTTTCTGGTGAAAAAGTCTTCTGCTCATTAAAAGATGTTGAATTTTTAGAAAAAACAACTGATTATACAAAATTTTCTTATAAAGGAAACAACTTTGAAATCAATGTAAGTGGCGAATACAACGTTAAAGATGCAATTGAATGTATCGAAGCAGGTTTTGCCTTGGGTATGGACGTTAAAGATATTCAAGCAGGTCTAAAAAATTACAAAAACATTGAAAAAAGATTTGAAGAAGAAATTGTAAATGGATTTAAAATTATAAATGATAGCTACAATGCAAATCCTGACAGTATGAAAGGCTTTGTAAAAAATGTAGTTGAACTTTATGAAAACCCTGTTCTTGTTTTGGGAAATATGGGTGAACTTGGTGAAAATTCTGCAAAATATCACACTGAAATTGGCGAATATATTAACACTTTAAACAAAACAAATATAATCGTGTTAACAGTTGGAAACCTTGCAAAAGAAATCCACAATGCTATTTCAAACGAAATAAATAAAAAACATTTTGAAAATACTGAAAGCGTAAGCCTTTACATTCTTGATAATATTGATAGACGTTATACAATATTCTTGAAGGCATCACGCTCTGAAAAATTTGAAGATATAATCAAATACTTAAAAGGAGATAATCTATGATTATGATAACAGTAGCAATGCTACTAGGTTTAATATTATGTTTGCTTTTCGGTGTTCCTTACGTGGATATCGTTAAGAAAAAAATGTTTAACCAACACGTAAAAGACGTTATTGCAGAACAACACAAAGACAAAGACGGTACTCCAACAACTGGTGGTATTTTTATCTTTTTAGCAATCGTAATAGCGTCAATCACAACTCTGATGTTGGCTCAAAAATTGACTACAACAGCATTATTAATTTTAATTACTTTATTTTTCTACGCTCTTGTTGGTTTTCAAGACGATTATATAAAAATTAAAAACAAAGAAAACGACGGTATTAGTGCTAGAAGTAAATTTTTAAGACAGGTTTTAATCGCTTTATTGCCTGCAATTTTTGTAATGTGTACAAAAGGTGAAATGGCAACATATTTAAGCGTTGGTTACTGGCATTTTAACATTGGTTGGTTATATCCAATCTTTGTTGTATTTGTTCTTACAGGCGCATCAAATGCTTACAATTTAACTGATGGCTTAGACGGACTTGCTGCATCTTGTGGTGTATTTTCGTTCTTGGCTTGTACAATCATTGGATTTTTGTTAGGAGAACCAGAAGTTGCGATTATTTCTGCAACTGTTGTTGGTGCATTGATTGGTTTTCTTAAATACAATAAACCAAAAGCTCAAATCTTTATGGGAGATACAGGTTCTTTAGCTTTAGGTGGTTTACTTGGTGCTCTTGCAGTTATCGGTAAATTTGAATTATGGTTAATCCCTATTGGTATCATTTACATTATGGAAACTCTTTCTGTAATGCTTCAAGTTGCAAGCTACAAAACTACAGGTA
>SAMEA104315433__coassemble_353_pt1 | contig 22901 bp, 24 predicted proteins | sample SAMEA104315433__metabat2_high_PE_030 | metagenome-assembled genome bin SAMEA104315433 (sample SAMEA104315433) | gut metagenome | biome: Monkey gut; feature: monkey-associated habitat; material: faeces | place: China | collected 2013 | reverse complement strand
AACGGTGTCGCCTCGTTTTGCAAAAAATCCTTTTATAAATAAAAAAACATGTTAAAATAATAAAAAAGAGGTTTTAGATGAAGAAATATATATTATTATCAATTATTTGCACATTTTTATTAAGTGGAGTAGCTTTTGGTGCAAAATACAAAGTTAACACTTCAGGCGCAGTAAAAAATCAACAAGGTAATACTATTACACAACCTAAAACACAGAGCAACCCCTATAATCTTTATACCCCAAATTCATACAACGCAAAAGCACAAACTTCGCAAATTCAATATATCGACCTTGTAATGGATTATTCTGGTTCAATGTCAAGATGGATTGAGCAAGCAAAACGTACAATGTCTAGCATTATTGCACAAATTCCAAGCACTACAAAAGTTGGGCTACGAGTATTCGGACAAAACAATTCAGGTTTAAATACTGCACCACAAATGGGTACAGTTACAGGTACAAAAAAAGTTAATGGTAAAATTCAAGTAATAGCAAAATCAAACAGAACAAACAACTCATTTAATGGCTGTACTGCAACATCAAAAATGGTTGCACTCTCTCAAGCAAATGCATCTTCTCTTATAGCAGGAATGAATTTAGCTCAAATTGGAGGTTCTACACCAATGGTTTATGGTATGCAACAAGCAGTTGCAGAGGATTTTGCAGGATATGATAGAACTTCACCTAAAAAATTAATTCTTGTCACTGACGGTGGAGAAAATTGTGGAGGCGACCCTTGTAAATTTGCAAGGGATTTAATGAAACAACGTTCAGACATTCATATTGACGTAATTTTAGTTGATTCTGGTTCAAATAAATTGTCTTGCCTTGCAAGTACAACTGGTGGGCACATGTACAAAGTTAATGATATTTCCAAATTCTCAACTGTCTTAACTCAGTCAATGCAAGCACAACCTACAACAAGCACAACAACTAAGACAACAACTCCAAAACAACAACAATATGAATATTACAAGGATTAATTTAGAGAAACCTCGAATTGCCCACCATACATTCTAACAGTTAAACGCATTGTTGCTCCATTGTATCCAGTTGGTGGCGCTTTAAATGTTGGAGTTGACATAATTGCTTGATAAACTTCGTCATTTAACATACCGTTATCAGACTGTTTTGCAAATGCTCTATTTGTAAGTTGACCTGATGATGAAACCTTAAAAGTTACAACACACGTGCCATCACCTAAAATATTTGTAAAATCTATTTTTGAAGCAATTTTATTTCTTAGAGCAACCTTATAATAAGCCATCTCTTGAGGATTTACTTTCTGAACTGATTGAGTAACTTGAGTTTGTACCTTTGGTTTTTGAGTAGTAGTTGAAACTTGTTTAGGCCTTGCAGTTACTGGCTTTTGCTTTTGTTGAGTAGCATTAACACTTACTGCTTTTGAACTCTTTGACTTTGGCAAGGTTACTGCACTATTATTTTTAGTTTGAAGTTTTTTAGGTGTTTGAGTTTTTTGAGGAGCAATTATTTTCTGAACAGGATTTTCAACCTGTACAAGTTCTTGCTCTATAACAGGTTCAGCTGGTGATTCTTCTGCAACTTGAGTTTCTGCCATTTGCTGAGCAGTTGGTTTTGTATTATCCCAAATTTTATCAATATTTGGAATGTTATTATTTATAGTTTGTTGTTTAACCTCTTTTTTGACTTGTGTATTTGAATCAGTATTACCAACAAAGAAAATAACTACAAAAGATAAAATCAAGCAAATTAAAAATATAATTAAAGAAATTGGCTCAATTTTTATTTGTGGTAAATCTGGTCTTTCAAAAACAATCAGAGGTTCGTGTTTTTTCTCTGCTTTTGGAGAATTTTTTACAATTTCTTCTTTCACAACCCCTTCTTTTACAACTTTTTGCTCAAATTTAAAAGGATTATTATTTTCAAGTTTTGGTAAAATCGGCTCTTCCTTTGGAAGTTCTACACTTTCAATCTGTTCAACGATTTCATCAAAAGTATCATTACCACAATCGCAGTAATCAGGTTTTACATCAAATTCAGTTCCACATTCTTTACATCTAAACATTTGTAATCCTTATCTTCTAACAGTTTCTGTATCGTTGTAATCTGTAGGAGAGCTATATTTTGAAGTATTAGAAACTTTAAATCCACCCTCAACATTAGTTATAACACGATTTGACCCGTTTGGAAAATCTAAAATAGAATGACCTTGATAACCTCTTATTACAGGTGCAATATATTGAATTGCCATCGGTGTATAAGATGGATTTAAAGACCAAGTCTTAACGTTAGAAACTTTTCCGTACTTATCAACAGTAAAAGTAAATTTAAAAACAATGCCGTTTTGAACATCAGGAAGTCGAGAATCTTTCATAATTTGATTTTGCAAGTTTGAACGCCAAACATTCCAAGCAATTTCTTCTTGTTGAGGAGTCATTATTTTTGTTTGAGGTTGTTGAGTTTTTTTCGCTGGAGTAGAAGTTGTTTTGACAACAGTCTTTGGAGCTTCAACTTTCTTTGTTTCAGCCTTTGGAGTTTGAACTCTATTAACTTTTTGAGTTTTTGGAGTTTCAACTTTTTGTTGCTCAACTTTTTGTGTCACAGGTTCAGAAACTGTTTGTGAAACGGGTTTTGGTTTTTGCAAATCTTCTCTGCTTACAGTTGCAATAACTTCATTTTTTGTAGTTTCTTGAGGTTTATAATCTTGTTCTGTAACCATATAGCTAGAATCTGTAACAAGCACATTTGAGTGCATTTGAGGTTTAATACAACAAATGCACGCAGTTATTATAATTGCTATAACTAGTAATATTTTTACAAAAGAATTATAACTCATTAATCTCTATCTATTTTATCTGTTAATCCATCACAAGCAAATATACTGAATTTAGTAGCACTTAGCATATAAGTTTCAGCAATCAAAATTGCAGTTGGAACAAGTGCTGCCAAAAAGCTCAATGCCATTCCACCAAGATCACCACCCATTTCTTGCATAAAATAAGAAACGTTCATTGAAAATTCAATAAATATAATGCATAAACCGATAGTAAATGATTGGCGCATTTCAGTATTTAATTTTCTAATACCTTCAAGACCAAAGATTTCAACACCATGTTGAAGATAATTACTAAAACCGTCTGTTTTCAATACGTTTGAAGATTGAATTTTCTTATTACAAGTAAAAGCGTTAACAAAAGCAAAGAATGCGAATACAATCATCACAGTTGCCAAAACCAAGAATACAGGGCTAAATCTTAAGCCTGAAATTCTTATCCAACCTGCTGCTTCAGGGAAACACATTGCCAAAGTATTTGATACACCATAAGCCAAAAATGGCGCTGTACAAATACCCAAAAAGATTTCACCTACAGATTTTAGTTGTAACATAAATGATTTATCTTTGATATTTCTAATTTTTGTTGCACTTAAAGAATTTGCAAATCTTTCTATCCAATTTTGATATTCTTTGACAACTTTTTCAAAATCTTCTCTATATTCATAATGATTCAATTCTTTTGATAACTCTACGCTATTGTTCTTAAAATAACCACAGGCAATAGCAAGAGTCACGGTAATTGCAACAAACATCAACGAAATTAATATTGCAAATACAGGAATAGTTTTTGGTGTGAAGTAATACAACATATTAACAACATAAATAGCAACATAGAAAATTGCAGGAATCATAATCATAAATTTTTCTGCAATTCTTGATACTGATGTGTCTTCACCAAGTTTGTTTTGCAAATACAAGAATATACCTTGTTTTAGAATTAAGCCTAAACCGTAAATTATAACGGCAAAAATAAATATAACTTTCAAGTTAATTGGCATTTGAATTACCATGCCAGCATCTGTCAAAGGTAAGCCCATTAAATAATTTGATAAACCAAATGAACAAACGAACGATGCTAATAATAAAGCGATATGTAAAACAATTCCACCTTTTGAATTCATAGAAAGTTTTTTAGTAATATCGTTTATTGGGTGTGCAACTTCATTAATAATTGCAATTCTAGCTTGCTCAATTTCAGCTTTTCTTTTTTCAATCTTTAATCTAACTTGAGCGTTTGCTTCGTTGCCATAAAGACCTTTTATATCAGTTTCTGTAAGATTTTCTTCAGCAAGAGTTGTAGTTGTAGAATGACCAATCATCTTAATCATTAAGAAATCATCCGTACCATCAACCATAATCTTGCAAACTTTTTCTATCTCTAATCTTGCAGGAATTGGTTTACCTTTAAATAAAAATTTGTCATTTCCAAATTGATTTAAAAGTACACATCTATTCGTTTTTGGATCATATTGAACTGTCAACATACAATCAAATGGTACATCTAGTTTAAAATCAAATCCGTCTTTTGAACATATATTTACTAACTCTTTGTGAGTAAAAGTTTTTTCATTATTTTTTGAAATAATTGTAAATGCCATTTTTATAAATATCTCCTATCTACCGATTGCTTCTAAAAATCTTCTTTGAGCTTTTTGTGCGTTTTGTTCATTTGCAACAATAAGCTTCTTTTCACCCAAAACAGGATTTAAAAGTTCTTTAACCATATCCAATCTTTCAGGATGAGCATAAACAAACATCATAGCCAAGTCTGGTGCATATTGTAAAACGCTTTCAACATTTTTTGGTAAAACTTCCCAGTTAATTTGTTTTGAAACGTCACCCTCATTAGCTAAATCACCCATAACAACAATAGCTGGAACATATCCCTCTTTCTTCATTGTTAGAGCGTGAGAGAAAGCTTTTTTCAAACCCTCTCCATAAGCTGTACCATAATCGTTTTTATCATATTTTGTAAATTCAGTAACAGCTTTTGTAATACCCATGCTATCACTTGGAGAACCCTCATAAATTAAATATGCTTTTTGTGAAACTTTTAAAATTTTAACTTCGTCCTCAGGATCAAGTATTGAACACAAAGATTTCAAATACTTGATTTGTTCTGGCAGCTTACTTTGATTTGATGCAGAGGAATCAACTACAAAAATAACAGCAGATTTGTGAAATTCATCTACCTTGATATTTTTAGCCAAAACAAAAATTAATTTACCAATAATTGCGATACCTAAAATTAAAATTCCTAGTACAACTAATCTTTTATTCATAATCATTTTTCCTTATTAATATTGAAATGTAACACTCAGTGGTTTTGTTAGAGTTAAATCTAATTCTGTATAAACAGGAATTTCAGCATCAACGCCAGCTTCAAGACCCTCTTTAACAGCACCACCTACAGCACCTGTTGCAGCACCTATAGCCATAGCTTGTCCATAACTTGTGTCACCACTAGAAAGTAATGCCCACAGCAAACCACTTGCCAATCCAATCAAAGCTCCGGATGCCACGGTTTTTGCAGTACGTCCAAGTTTACCCTCATTTGTAACCGTAAAATCTACAACATCAGTTGAAATATTATAAACTTTTCCCTCTGTTGTTGTAAGTCTATTAAAATTAATAACAACTCTACCATTTATAGAACCTAATTTAGCATGTCTTGCCGTTTTTAAACTACCTGTAACTACACTTCCTTGTGGAGCAACAACATTTCCATTAAATACCCAATCTTCTGATAATATAGCAGTAACAGAATCACCAACACTTGCAGTTGCAGTATTTAAAGGCGTTTGCAAATATGTTTTGAAAGTTGTACCTTTATCAATTTTGCCTACGTAACCTTTAAGCGTTGTATTTTGAACGTTATTTGCAGTTGTTGATTTATATTGAGGGGAAACAGGTTTTGGTTCAGAAAAATCATAACTTATATTATTTCCCATCAAGACCTTTTGTGCTTGAGCTTCATATAATGAAATATATTTTTCGTTTAAGCTTTTCTCGTAAGTTAAACCACCATCTTTTAACGCTTTTAGAATTGATTTATCTAGAGAATTGTTACCTGATGATTTAAAATAATAAAACATATTTGCACCAGTTTGTTGCAAAATCACAACAACAAATTCATTTGCTTTTGATTTTGTATAAGCGTAATATGGATCTTTTTTTTGAATATAATATTTTGCAGTATCAATTTGAGGCTCAACAAGTGTTTTCACATAATCTTTATTAGCATTTTTTACAAAATACAAATTTGAGCAAGCAGCAAATGTCATATTCGCAGATAACAAATATAAAACTGAAATAAGTAAGGCAACAAATTTTTTCATCCTTAATTACCTCTTTTTTCTTGCACTTGCGTAGTTGTAGTTTGTTTTGTAGTTGTCATAGAACCATCATCATTGAATTTTATTAAGTAATCAATGACACTTACATTAAATTGCTTGTGCATAACTGGTTTACTAATTAAAACAACTCCAGTTGCAACAACTAAAATTATCCCAATAATTATAAAAAATGATTTATTCACGCTATTTTTACTCCGTCCTTATTTCTATTATAAGAATAAATCACGCTTTCGACATAAAATTTTCTGCGATTTTAACATTATTTAACTATAAATTAAACCAGTTAATTTCTTCTAAGTTATTTTTCTTTAGAAATTCATTACAAGCAATGAAATGATTACAATTCATAAAAGCATTGTCACCTTTATTTGCACCCAATGGAGAAGGATGTGATGCTGTTAAAATCAAAATATTATCTCTTCCTTCAAATATTGGTAAAGCTCTTTCTATAGCTTTATTTCCCCACAACATAACAACTAGTGGTTTATTTCTTTGAGCTAATTTTTCTAAAAGCACATCTATAAAAGGTTTCCAAAGTTTCAATATTTTATTTTGATGTTTTTCATCATAAAAAGTCAACGCAGTATTTAAAAGAAATACGCCTTGTTCAGCCCAAGATGATAGTTCCCATTTTTCAAAAATATAATCTTTATTAAAATTTTTGTTTATAACTTTAAAAATATTTCTCAAAGACTGTGGACATTTTTCGGCACGACTAGAAAACGCTAAACCGTGTGCATGTTCAGGATTTGGATAAGGATCTTGACCTAATATTAAAACTTTTACATTTTCAAAATCAGTTAGTTTAAATGCATTAAAAACATCTTCTTTTTTAGGAGTTGAAAATTTTTCAATAGCTTGCAAATAAATTTTTTCACAAAGTTCTAAACTTTGAGCACCTAATGCATTATCCCAACTTTTATTAATAGAAAATTTATTCATAATTTGATTTTATCATACAAATAAAATAATCTCGTGGGCAATATGAATTTTTAATCAAAGAAAATAAACTTCAAAATAAGAAAGCGAGGTTATTATGTCAGAATTTTCAGTAAGAATGATAAGAGAAATGGGTGTTGATGTAGAAGAATTATTGAGATTGCTAATCACAAATGCAGGTTCAGAAATATCAACATATTACCACTATATGTTATTAAGAAACAACTTAACAGGTTCAGAAGGCGAAGCTCTAAAGGAAATTGTAGAAGATGCAAGAATAGAGGATAGAAATCACTACGAAGCTCTTGTTACAAGAATATATGAGCTAGGAGGAGAAATACCTGATAATTTGGTAACTTTCTATGAACAAGCAAGTTGCCCACCTGCGTATTTACCAAAAGAAAAGCAAGATACTATGGAAATAATTAAAATTTTAAGACAAGCCGAAGAATGTGCTATGGTAGGCTATAATCATATTTGTAAACTAACTTACAATAAAGATTTTAGAACTTTTGACCTTGCAAAAGCCATTTTACACGAAGAAACTGAACACGAATGTTGGTTTGCAGAAATATTGACAGGCAAACCATCAGGACACTTTAAACGCAAAGGCGAAAGTTCACCATTTGTAAGTAAATTTTTAAGATAGGAAAATGAGAAGAGGGCAAAAATTAAAAATTTTGTCCTCTTGTTATATTTTATGATAATTTGTGGAATAAAAATAATATAAGTTATCCAAGTTTAAGGAAAAACATGCGAAAACAAATATTAGTTGCACTTTTATTCTTTTTTATTGTTGTGCTAACTCTTTGTATATGGTTTTTGATAAAAACAAACCATACTATTAATTTTGACAATCAAAAATTTGTTTTAAAATATTCAAGAGTTTTACACGGTGGAAATGTAATATTAAATGAATATGTTCCAAAAGAAGAAACTCTCGGAAATTGGACGCAATTATTGGCTGTAAATTATTATCCAAATTCTAAAGAAAACATTGAATACTTATCAAATAACAATATCGAAAGTTTACAAAAATCATACGGTGAAAAATTAAAAGTTTTATCTAATAACGAAAAACCTACTACAATAACAAAATCATTTATCATTATAAATAGGGATTACACAGAGTATAACGCAGTTTGCTATACAAAATATAAAGGTTCATATTACTACTTACAGTTCACAAAAAAATACAAATATAATAATATTGACGAATTAAAAGCTCAGTCTATGAAATTATTAAAAGAAAATTCAAAATACACAGGTTTGTTAGAAAACAAAACAACAAACTATAAACCTGAACCATTGTTTATGGATTTTGATGAGTAAAAATTATACAACCATTAAAATTGTACCCAAAGTTATTAAAATACAAGCAATAAACATTTTTAAATTTATCCCTTCCTTTAAAATTAAAGAGAAAAGGAATAATACAAAAACAAGGCTGAATTTGTCAATGGTAACAACTTTTGTTGTATCACCTAGTTGAAGAGCTTTAAAATAGCAAAGTCAAGACAATCCTGTCATCAATCCTGAAACAATTAAAAATATCCAAGTTTTACTAGATAGATTTGGAATTTGTTGGAAAGATTTTGTCGAAAACACAATACCTGTCGCAATTATTAAAACAACAAAAGTTCTAATTGCAGTACCCAAATTTGAATCCACATTTGCTATACCAATTTTTGCCGTAATCGCAGTGAGTACAGCAAATAAAGCACTACCTATCGCATATAATAACCAAATCATTTATCGCCAATACTAAACTTTTATATCGTGTAATTCAAACTTGATAACTTTTTTCAAATCCTCAAGAGAAACCTCAACCTGATATCCAATCTTTCCTGCACTAAAAATTATCATATCAAAATTTTTAGCAGACTCATCAATCACTGTTCTAAAAAACTTCTTCATCCCAATAGGAGAACACCCACCATGGATATAACCTGTTAAAGGTAAAAGTTCTTTGCTTTTAAGCATTTCAATAGATTTTTCATTTACAGAAATTGCAGCTTTTTTTAAATCAAGTTCTTGTTCAACAGGGACAAGAAAAACATAATGATTACCAGATTTTGCAACAGTTACAAGAGTTTTAAAAACACTATTTGGATCTTGATTTAAAACATGCGCAACATCAGCACCACTAATTGCACCTGTATCTATATAAGAATAGTGATTATAAGTTACCTTTGCCTTATCTAACATTCTCATAACATTAGTTTTAAAATCTTTCATTGGTGTTTTATCCACTCCATAATTACATTTACTACATATTCTTGTTCATCAGAAGTTAGAATATGGCCTTTTTTAATTTTGTGCCATTTTTCAAGACATCCACGACAACAAGTAGCCGTAGCGTGTTGAGCAATAAAAACAGGATGTCCTCTCATCGGAGTTTGTTTTCCATCATTCGGAATTTCTGCAGGCGCAAGACGTTTTGATATAAAATCAATAGCATGAGAACGAATAACCTCCAACCCTTTTTGAGAAATATAATCCAAGTCTTTTTGTTTTAATTTAAAACGACTTCTAAATTTCGATTTTGCTAAAGCGTTAAATAAATTCTCGTACATAGCGAAAACATTATATATCAATTTATAAAGTTTCTCAATAAAAATTATACATTTCTAAAACAAAGGTTAAAATCCATAATTTTATATATAACAATCATTGCATATATAACAAAAAACTTTTTTATATTTTAAATACATATAAAATTTGTTAGTTTAATATTAGTAATCATTTTAAGAAACATTAAAAAATTCAAACGATAATTTTTTTTACACAACCATTTTTGACGCTAATTAATTATGAGATTAGGATTGAACTTGTTGATAGTTATTTATACTATAAAAAAGTTTACACAACCATTTAATTCGGCAATTTTTTATGTTTATATCCGTTAAATAACATGTGTAGATAAAGGTGTTTTTATGAAAATTAGCGAAATAAAGATTGGAATTCCAACTTTCAGAGCAAAAATAGATAATAAGAATAAATCTCTAGCAAACTTGAATGAACCTATTCAAGATACTTTTGAGTCGTCTACGGATAAAAAATATAACGCATTAATTTATAGTGATATTTACGAAATGGGTAGTGATATTGGAGATAAAAAATTCTCCAATAAAGTAAAAATGGCTATCTCAAAACTTCCAAGCAATGCATACCCAACAAAATTTGCACAAAATAAATTTGAACCACTTAAAGAATTTTCTTTAATCTGTGCAAAAAGAGGTATGGAAAACCCTGAAATGGTCGTAAATCTTGTAAAACCTGTTGGCGATATTTATTCTTTTGATGCTAAAACTACGGATATGATTTCTAAAACACATCGTGAAGTCAAAGAAACAAAAGATAACAAAACTGCTACTGTAATTACTCAGACAGAAGATTTTAGAACAAATACAGTTATAACTAAAAAGGAATCATTTGATTATAAAAAAAGTGAATTTATTTTAGAAGAACAAACTATTGTAAAAAATGATAAAAACGGCAAAATGCTTAGAAAAGAAACGATGAAACCTTCTCAGGTTAAAGGTATGTATGATATTACATACACTTATGCAAATGGCACAACCAAAGAAGTTGCAAAATCAACAGTTGACGAAAAAACAGGCATTAAAACAATTAAAAAAGATATGAAGTCTGAAGACGGTACAAGAACTCAATTCTTGTATGAAGATGACCCACAAGGTAACAGAATTATTGACTATAAAGTTACAGACAAAGACGGTAAAGTTTTGATGAAAAACTCTCAATCATTTGAAGTTTTAGATGATAATCATTTTATATCATCTAAGAATCATCGAAAATATGAAATTAAAACAGAAGGTATAACTTTATCTGTAAAAGATTTATATACACAAAAAGAAGCTTCAATTGATTTTAATAAAAAATGTTTATGGAGAAAAAATACCGTTATGGATGCATTAAAAAAAGTTCCAGGAGATGAACTTTTTGAAACTGTATACAGCATAAGCCATTTTCAAGGTATTAAAGACTCAATGAATTCAAGCTTTAGCCCAATATCAAAAGGGGTTAAAGTTGGTGATGACATGTTTGTATTTTTACATGAATTAGGTCATGCAAAAGACCACCAAACACAAAAGGGTTTCTTCGGGCTACTTAAAGATAATAAATACTCTGATAATAAAGATATTCAAATGACATATTTAAAAGAACGTGAAGCCTTTAATAAATATCACTCTGATGAAGAACGTGAACATGTTTCATATTTTACACGAGCAAAAGGTCACTATAATGGAGCTTTAGGTGGCTTGATGGAAATTGTTGCAGAGGCAAACGCTTTGACAAAAACATATACAGATGAAAAAATTCAAAGTTTAAGTCCAAGAACTCAATATCTACAACAATATTTTCCAAAAACGATTTCAGCAATTTGCAACGAAATGAATTTAAGGGATGAAATTGACGCAATAGAATACTATGGAACATAGTTGAAGATAAATTTCTAGAGTAAAACCTCTGTTTTTGCGACCGACAAGAGCAAAAACTTTGGTGAGAGTTCTCCATTCCTTACACAAAAAAATAACTCCCGATTGCTCGAGAGTTATTTTAAATCTGGGATGGAAGGACTCGAACCTCCGAAATGCCTGGACCAAAACCAGGTGCCTTACCACTTGGCGACATCCCATTGGCTATACATCTATATTACCAGTTCAATTTGATTTGTCAATATTTTTAAGAAATTTTTACTTTTTCTTTTATTTTTAACCCTCATTTACTTTTTTATCTCGTTCGGGATATCTACATATCCTTGCAGGGTCAAAAAACGCAGTCGAATATATCAGCAAATCGTTCTCTGGTGCGAAGTACTGACGTAAAAATTCTCTATTAGTTATCTCCTCGATACAAGTGTAAGAATCTGCGTGATCTTTTAAATAACTGGCAAAAATCCTTTGCTTATGGCTCAACTTGTAATCCTTCAAGTTCTTTATGATGTCCATACATGCATGTTAACTCATGTCACGACTGGTTTCTAGCCATGCTTTAATAAAAATTTACATGTTTTTTTCGTATTTTTCTACCAATTCTAACTCTTCATCTTTTGTAAGTGCTGGATTTTTTAATTTTTCAGACAAAACATAATCAAATATTTTTGCATATTTTTCACTTGGAGGTAATCCCATATTTTTTAAATCATTTCCCGAAATTTCAGGTTTTATATCTGATAATTTATCCAAATATTCTATAGCTTTTCTATCTTTTTTAATAATTTCATACATTAACAAAGATTCAATTTCGCAATTTTCAAAAGCTTTTACAATCTTATAATCATCACTCAAATCCATCTCTAACAATTTATAAAAATCATCAACTATTTTCTTTTCGACTTTTGTAAGTTCAAACCTATTCATATCAATCAGACCAACGTAAACAAGCCAAACATTTTTAACCTGTTTAAAATATTTATTAACAAGATTTTCGATGTCATAATCAGGTAACTCAAAATCTGTCTCAGTCATAAGTTTATACATTTTTTGGTCAACAAATTTTTTGAAAGCCGTATTAGAATTAAGATTAAAAGTCGACACAAGTTCGTCTTTTAACCTTTTATAGCTCATATCATAATTAACATTTTTCAAATACTCATCTTGCAAAGCCTTTGTATGTTTATCAAGGTCAAATCCAAATCTTGTTGCAAATTTAAGTCCACGAATAATTCTTGTCGGATCATCAATAAAGCTACCGTCGTGCATAACTCGAAGGATTTTATTATTTATATCCTCTCTGCCACCAACATAATCAACAATTTCACCTGTTTTAGTATTTCTTGCCAATGCGTTAATTGTAAAATCTCTTCTTATAACATCCTCTTTTAAATCACAGCCAATTTTTTCCACCACAGGTAAATGACCTTTTCGAGGATATGATTCTTTTCTTGTAGAAGCTATATCAAAAGGTTTCTTTTTTTCGCCAACCAAAATTCTTACTGTTCCAAAATCAGGATTTGTTTGAACAATTTCACAGTCAGAAATGTTTTCACAAAATTCTATAGCATTTCCTACATAAGTAATATCAACATCATTACTTGGCATTTTTAGTAAAATATCTCTAACAACGCCACCAACATAATACAAATTATCGTATTTTTCGTACAAATCTATGATGTTCATATACCCTATTCTAGCGTAAAATAGTAATTAATCAATTAAGATAAGAGGGAATTATGTTACAAGAAGCAACAAAGGCACTTAATTCAGCCTTTAACAATAGTTTTATAAAAAAATTAAGCCAATACTTACACGATTGTGTTCGTGAAGAAGTAAAAAGTTCAACTTTTAGAAACCTTAAAGCTGACAAAGCTAACAAATGGATATTTTTAAAAGATGAAGAAACCCTTTACACAAAGAATTTAGAATACTTAAAGCTTTCAGCTTATGATTCAAAAATTACCGAACTTCTACTACAAAGTTCGAATGAGCAAAAAGATAAATACCTAATTTATGGATATTTATTTTTAGTCGGCAAATCTTCAAAAAAACGTAGTAATGAGTTTTTGACGCCATTACTATACACTCCTTGTCGTCTAGAAAAAAATGGTGTAAACATTAATCTATTTTTAACAGAAGAAATGATTTCTCTAAACACTGGAGCGATTACAGCCTTGATGAAAAAAGCTGATGACGACGATGAAGTTGAACAAGTATTAAAATTCTTACTTGATGCTGTTCCGACAATGCCAATCACTCAAGAAAAATTAGACATCTTTTTAACAACGTTAAAATCAATTATTCCAGATGTAGATGTATCTCTAAATCCTGAATTAGTTGAAGATGACAACGTAACGAAGGAAAAAGAATTCTACAAAGAAAAAGAAACAATTGATGCAGATAATATTGATGCATTTATTGAGGAAGAAGAGCAAGAACAAAAGAAACAGGTTAACATTGATAAATTATGTTTAACTCGTCAAGCTGCAATAATTTTGACAAAACGACCTTCTATAACAGCAGGTGTTTTACACGAATTGACACAAATTGCAGAACGTCCAAGTGGTATCTACAGAGAAACGGCTTTAAATGTAATCAACGAAGAATATTTACAAAGCAAAGGTAAACAAGTGGAAATTCCAAAACCTGATGCATTAGAAGATTTCTTACCACTAACGCCATTGTCATTAAGTGATTCACAAGAAGATGTAATAAGACAAATTGAGATGAACAAACTAGTTTCAGTTTTCGGACCTCCAGGAACGGGTAAATCTCAAACAATCGTAAACCTTGTAGCACACCTTATTGCAGAAGGTAAAACGGTTCTTGTAGCATCAAAAATGGATAAGGCAGTTGACGTTGTTGCAGATAGATTAAACAATTTAGGCGCACCATTTTTAGCACTTAGAGCAGGTAGACTTGATTATCAACGTAAATTAAGATTTCAACTAGAAGACCTTGCATCAGGAAAATTTGACCTGAATGAAGACCTTGAAGATATTATTTTTAGTGATGTTGATGATATAAAAAAACTTCTAACAGACATAAAAGAACTTGAAGATAATTGCGAAAAAATCATCAATTTTGAAAACGAATGGCAAAAAGCAGACGAAGAACGTAAAAATCGTGAAAGACTTCTTGGAGAAAGAATTTATATCGACAAAGTTCTAAAAAAACAAGAATTAGAGGATTTAAATTCTTCTATAAAAATAATAGAAAACAATTATGATAAAAGTGGATTTTTTGTAAATCTTCAAAATTATTCTGCAAAAGAAAAAATAAAAAAAGTATTAGAAATAAAAGATTTTGAGCCAACACAAGAAAATACATCTCGCCTAAAAGATGAACTTTCTTACGCAAAAATTGAACGCCGTCTAAAACTTTATGAAACAGAAATACAAAAGATAGGAAACCTTCATCTTTTAATAGACGAAATTCATAACCTAAAAGCAAAACAGCACAATTTAGTTGTAAACGTACTAAAATCTATAAGGGTTGAATCTTTAAAAGGTTTAAGAACAGATAGTCAAAAACGTGGACGACTTTTAACACACGCAAAATCACTTGTTTCAAGACAACAAAACTTACAAAACAGACTTCTTGAAACAGAAGATTTTAGACCCCTTTTGGAAGCATTCCCTTGTTGGTGTGTAACAACTTATACTATTTCAAGTTCTTTACCAATGAAACCAGGGTTATTTGATGTAGCAATCATAGATGAAGCATCTCAATGCGACATAGCAAGTTGTTTTCCAATTCTTTTCCGTGCTAAAAGAGCTGTAATTGTTGGAGATGACAAGCAACTTCCACATCTATCTTTCTTAGAAAAAGCTAAAGAACAATCCTTCTTAAGTCAATATGGAATTCCTGATAGATATCAATTAATGTGGAAATATCGTGCAAACTCAATGTTTGATATAGCAAACTTCTATTGCATGAATCCAGTATTGTTAGATGAACATTTTAGAAGTTTACCACCAATCATAAACTTCTCTAACAAAGAATTCTACGGAAATAGAATAAAAGTAATGCATCAAAATTCATCTAAAGAAAAAGTATTAGAAATAGTACAAGTACCTGATGGAAAGATGGATGCTGATTCAAACGTAACAAAAAACACCCCAGAAATTGAAGCAGTAGTGAGAAGAGTTCACGAAATAATTTTAGAAGACGAACGTAAAAACTCTGAAAAACCAGTTACAATCGGTATTATTTCACCATTCAGAGCGCAAGTTGACCAACTTAAAGTTTCAGTAAGAAAAGTTATTTCTGAACGAATGATGGAAAAACATCAAGTTGAAATTGGTACAGCGCATGCTTTTCAAGGTGATGAGCGTGACATAATCCTTATGTCTTGGGCTTTTGCAAACGATAGCCATCCTCAAAGTTTGACTTTCTTGCAAAAACCTAACTTATTCAATGTAGCAATCACTCGTGCAAAATACAAGGTTATAAACTTTGTATCAAAAGATATTGGCGAACTACCAGAAGGATTATTCCGTAGCTATCTTGAATACATTCGTGAATATGATGACCATTTCAACGCAGTAATGAACAATGAAATTGATGAAAATTTCTACAAAAATTCTTTCGAAAAAGAAGTTGCAGAAAAATTAAGAGAATTAGGCTACACTGTAAGAGCAGGTGCAGAAGTTGCAGGTTTAACAGCTGACCTTTTAATTGGTAATGACCTTGTAATTGAAATTGATGGGGTTGAAGATAATAAAAAATCTCACACAACAAATATGAAAAAACAATCAATCTTAGAACGTTCAGGCTTTAAAGTAGAAAGAATAACTTACCGTGAATGGCAATATTCGCCTAAAGCTTGTATTGAACGAATATTTCTTAAGTAAATATAAATAGCAAAATAGAGCAATGCTCTAAAAAGAGGCGAAGCCAAAGGCTTCGCCTCTTAAATAATGTGGCGTTTTGCTTTTGCAAAACGCCACACATAATTATTCAAAAAAATTCCCATTATTCAGAATATTTTTTCAATACGATTGAAGCATCGTGTCCACCAAAACCAAATGAGTTTGACATAGTATAAGTCAAATCGGCTTTAACAGGTTTGTTTGGAATATAGTTCAAGTTAGCAACTTCAGGGTCTTGATTTTCAAGGTTAATTGTTGCAGGAACAAAACCCTCTCTCATAGCTTCAACGCAAACAATTGCTTCAACTGCACCAGCTGCCCCTAAAAGATGACCGTGCATACTTTTTGTTGAACTCACTTTTAATTCAGGATTTTTGTCTAAATCACCGAATACATTAGCGATAGCTAATGATTCACCGATATCGCCTACGTGGGTACTTGTACCGTGAGTATTAATATAATCAATATCATCAGTTGTAATACTAGCATCTTTTACAGCGAATTCCATAGCTTTAGCTGCTGCAGAACCAGTTGGATCTGGAGCAACCATATCATAAGCATCACAAGTTTGACCGTAACCAACAATTTCTGCATAGATTTTAGCTCCACGAGCTTTAGCATGTTCAAGTTCTTCTAACACAAGAACACCTGCACCTTCACTCATAACAAAGCCATCTCTATCAACATCATAAGGTCTTGAAGCTTTTGTAGGTTCGTCATTACGTTTAGATAATGTTCTTGCAGAAGAAAATCCACCTACACCTAAGTTGCATACAACAGATTCTGTACCACCTGCTAACATAGCATCTGCTTCGCCATATTGAATTGTTCTAAATGCATCACCAATTGAGTGAGTACCTGACGCACAAGCAGAAACAATTGCTTTGTTAATACCTTTTAAGCCAAATCTAATAGCAACTTTACCAGCAGCCATATTAGCAATCATTGCAGGAATTGTGAATGGCGAACATTTTGTATAACCCATTTTTAACATTTTTTCATGGTTAACTTCGATTGTTCTGAAACCACCTGCAGCAGAAGATACCAAACAACCAACTCTGTATGGGTCTTCTTTTGACATATCTAAACCAGAATCTTTGAATGCTTCATCACTTGCTACAAGAGCAAATTTAATAAAGTTATCAAGTCTTTTTGATTCTTTTGCATCCATATATTGAGTTTCATCGTATTTAGGAACTGTGCCAAAAATATGTGTTGTTTGAGAATCCAAATCTAATTCTGTGCCATCATTTAATGTAATACAGCTTTCGCAATTTTTAATACCATTCCAAAATTTTTCTACACCAATACCATAACCAGTTATAGCACCCATGCCTGTAATTACTACTCTTTTTTTATCCATAATTTTTTCCTCATAATTAAAAAGAGGTCAATAATAACAACATTACTTCTAACGTTATCTATTAACCTCTTTCATAATACTAATTAATAACTATAACCTCAATTAAGAGTGAGCTTCAATATAGTTTACAGCGTCTTGAACTGTTTGAATTTTTTCAGCTTCTTCATCAGGAATTTCACAACCGAATTCTTCTTCGAAAGCCATAACTAATTCAACTGTATCTAATGAATCAGCACCTAAGTCACCTGTGAAGCTAGCTTCTGGTGTTACTAAGCTTTCATCTACGCTTAATTGATCTACTACTACTTTTTTTACTTTTTCTAATGTACTCATTTTTTTTCCTCTTTTTTGTAATTCATATACCTTACTTTTAAATTATACTATCTAAATTTTATTTGGCAAATTTGATTAATATATTGTAAAAATTCTTTATACAGTCAAACCACCGTCAACTTGAATAACTTGACCTGTGATGTATGTACCTTCTTCACATAAGAATTTTACAGTCTTTGCAATATCTTCTGGTTGACCAAGACGTTTTAGTGGAATGTGATCAGCGATAGCTTCTGAATCCAAGCCTTTTGTCATGTCAGTTGCAATAAATCCTGGAGCAATTGCATTTACTCTGATGTTTCTTGAAGCTAATTCTTTTGCTAATGATTTTGTAAAGCCGATAATACCTGCTTTTGCAGCTGCATAATTTGCTTGACCAGCATTACCATAAACACCTACGATACTTGCCATATTAACAATTACACCTTGACGTTGTTTCATCATAATTTTAACAATTGGTTGTGTAACATTGTAAGCACCTGTTAAGTTTGTATTGATTACAGCATCCCAATTGTCTTTATTCATTCTCATGAACAAACCATCTCTTGTAATACCTGCATTGTTTACAAGAACATCAATTCTTCCGTGTTTTTCTATAATTTCTGAAACAGCTTTTGCAGTTTCTTCATTATTAGAAATATCAAATTTCATTGCTTCAGCTTCTACACCCAAAGCTTTTAATTCTTCTACTGTAGCATTTGCAGCATCAACGTTGCCTGCATAATTAATTACTACATCATATTTTGCTTTTGCTAGTTCAAGTGCAATAGCTTTACCAATACCTCTTGAACCACCTGTTACTAATGCTAATTTTTCACTCATTATAACACCTCTTTTAATTTTTCTGCGACTTCTTCGCATGTCGCTTTGTCATATACATTGTATGTAGTGATTTCAGAACTAATTTTTCTGTTTAAACCACTTAAAACTTTTCCGTTACCCAATTCAACAAAGATTTCAACACCGTTTTCAATCATTCTTTGAATAGTTTGAGTCCAATAAACTGATGAACAAATTTGTTTGCTCATTTTTGGTTTGAAATTTTCTGTTGTAATTTCTGCATCAACATTTGTTATCACAGGAATTTTAGCATTTTTTATGTCCATATCAGCAATGAATTCTGCAAATTTTTCACTTGCATCTTTCATCAACATAGAATGGAAAGCTCCTGATACAGCCAATGGAATAACTCTTTTTACTCCCATTTCTTGAAGATATTCACCTGCTTTTTTTACAGCATCAGCTTCACCTGTTATAACAAGTTGTGAAGGAGAATTGTAATTTGCAACATCAACATAACCATCTTTATTAGCTTTTTCTAAAGCTTCTTTAATTTGGTCATCAGTTGCATTTAAAACTGCTGTCATAGCGCCTGCTGGAGCATCACTCATTAAATCTGCTCTTTTTTGAATAAGAGTTAGTGCATGCTCTAAATCCACAACCCCTGCTGTATAATATGCAGCATATTCACCTAAACTATGACCTGCAACGTATGCAGGAGTTACATCAACTAATGATTTCAAAGCCTCTAAACAAGCAATAGATGTTGTTAAAATAGCAGGTTGAGTATTAACAGTTTGTTTTAAAACTTCTTCATCACCTTCAAAACAAATTTTCTTAATGTCTTTACCTAAAACTTCGTTAGCTTTATCAAAAACATGTTTTGAAGCTTCAAAATTATCATATAAGTCTTTTCCCATGCCCACGGCTTGTGAACCTTGCCCTGGGAAGATAAATGCAATTTTCTTCATATCCTTTAACCTCTTTTTTCCATAAAATAACAGTTACAAGTTTGTCCCATAACTGTTATTTTTAATAAATTAAATTTTCAAATATTATTTTTCGATTAATTCAGCGATTTTCTTGTTTACGCCTGTTTCAACGGCTTCTTTTGCAACTCTTACAGCATTTTTAATTGCGTAAGCCTTACTTCTACCGTGAGAAATAATCGTAATACCTTTAACGCCCAATAACAAAGCTCCACCAAATTCTTCATAATTGATTTTTTTGTAAAGTCCCATCATGATTGGTAAAGCCATTGCTCCGACTAACTTAGTAAAGATGTTTTTCGTAAATTGTTCTTTAATCATCTTGAACAACATAGAACTTGCACCTTCTGTAATCTTTAATGCAACGTTACCTACGAAACCGTCACAAACAACAACATCGCAAATGTTTGAGAAAATTTCTTTACCTTCAACATTACCGATAAAGTTAAATCTTGTTTGGTTTTCTAATAACTTATAAGTCTTTTGAGCTAAATCGTTACCTTTGCCTGCTTCTTCACCAATATTTAAAACACCGATTTTAGGATTTTTAACGCCTAAAACGTTTTTAGAGAAGATTGTACCCATAACAGCGAATTGATATAACATCTCAGGAGTACAACTACTATTTGCGCCACCGTCGATTAAAACGATAGGATGTTTCATAGTTGGTAAAGTTACTGCAATAGCAGGTCTATCAATACCGTGAAGACGACCTAAACCGAATAAGCTTGATGCCATAGCTGCACCAGTAGAACCAGCAGCAACAACTGCATCAGAGCTACCATTTGCAACAGCGTCAACTGTCATAACAATTGATGATTTTTTCTTTTTACGGATTGCTTGAGCAGGAGCTTCACCCATTTCAATAACTTCTGAAGCATGAGAAATTTTGATGTCTAATTTATCAACATCAACTTTTATTCTCTTATTTTTGAAACCACCACATTTAGAAATAACACCGTTTTTTCTAACACGTTCGATTTCTTGCTCAATTTGATCTTGTTTTCCAACAAGCTCAAGTGCAACACCATATTCTTGAGCAGCCCACAATGCACCTGCTACGATTTCGTGAGGAGCATGATCGCCACCCATTGCATCTACTGCGATTCTTGTCATCTTTTCCTCTGATTACTATTCTTCTGTTTTTTCTTCAACTGTTTCTTCAGCTTTTGCTTCAGTTTCAGCTGGTTTTTCTTCTACAACTTCAGCTTTTTTTGTTGCTTTTTTAGCTGTTTTTTTAGGAGCTTTTTTTGCTTCTTTAACTTCGCCTTCGGCTACATAATCTGCTGATTTAATGCTTACAGCTTTTCCTTTATAATAACCACATTCTGTACATACTGTGTGTGTTAATACTGTTGCGCCACAGTGTGAACATGTAGTTGTTGTTGGTTTAATTGCTTTCCAATTTGCTCTTCTTTTTGCTTGTGCTGATGCACCTGTTCTTTTCTTTGGTACTGCCATTTTTAAATACCTTTCTATTTTCTATCTACTTTTATATTTTTAAAAACTTCCATTCTTGTATCTGGAACTTGATAAGTTTCATCTGTTTCGAAAAAACCCTCTTTACAATTTATACCACAAACTTTTTTATCTGGGAAATTAATTATTACAGATTGATACAATAAATCTGTAATATCAATTTCATTTTCACCATTTAAGTCTGTTACAAACTGTCCATCTTTAAGTTCTAATTCTTGTCCGTATTCCTCTAATAATGAGCTTTTTGCAAACATCTCTTCTATATCAAAATCCATATTTTCTTCATATTCGTTAAGGCAAATATCACATTCTAATTTTGCAATTAGCTTAACATTTCCTGTTACTTTTATGAAATCGCCTAAAGATTCTAATTTTAAATTTGCTTTTATATTACCCTCTGTCGGAATATCTTCAATTATATCATCAAACTCGTAATCAAGTTTTTTATTAGGAGCTTGTTCGATTTCTTCTATTGAAACAATCTTATGCGTATTGTTCATCTTGTAATAAAACTCCTAAAATGTTATTTGTTACAACGCAAACTTTTTTAATTGGACCTGTAAAATCTTTTTCATAAACAACATTTGGTGTTTTCATAGCATTTTTTAATTCTTCATAATCTTTTAGTGGATTTGCAGAATAAAGTACTAATGGTTGTGGAGCTGATTTTAAGAATAATAAAATCGCTGTTCTGATTTTAACCTGTGGGTTTGCGAATTGTTGTGCCATAATTTTTATTTCTCCATTATTTTAAAGTTAAAAAGACCTCTGATTAGAATTTAACCAGAGGTCAAAATATTTAAACTACATAGTTTTCATAGTATTGTCAATAATTTCATTAAAGCTATCGGCTTTTAATGAAGCACCACCAACTAAAGCACCATCGATATCTGATTGACGCATTTGTTCTTCAATAGTTGAAGGTTTTACTGAACCACCATATAAAATTCTGATTGCATCACCTGCTTCAGCGCCTGCAACTTCTTTAACTACGTTTCTAATCATAGCGATAACTCTGTTTGCTTCTGCTGAATCACAAGTTTTACCAGTACCGATAGCCCAAATTGGTTCATAAGCGATAACTGATTTAGCTACATCTTCTGATGAAATACCTTCTAAAGCTGCTTTAATTTGTGAAGCAATATGAGCATCTGTTTGACCAGCTTCTCTTTGTTCTAATGTTTCACCACAGCAAATGATTGGTAATAAACCACCTGCTAAGATAGCTTTTGCTTTTTTGTTAATCATTTCATCTGTTTCTGAGAAATATTGTCTTCTTTCTGAGTGACCAATGATTACATAATCGCAACCTGCATCTTTAGCCATTTCAACAGAAATTTCACCAGTGTAAGCACCTGATTTTTCCCAGTGACAGTTTTGAGCTGCAGTTTTTACTAATGGTCTGCATTTGTCGCATCTCATACCTTCAACTGCTGCGATTGAAGTGAATGTAGGAGCAATAATAATAGTAGGTAATTCTTCTACTGTATGTTCTTCAGCGTGTTTTGCT
>SAMEA104315433__coassemble_344_pt1 | contig 23385 bp, 21 predicted proteins | sample SAMEA104315433__metabat2_high_PE_030 | metagenome-assembled genome bin SAMEA104315433 (sample SAMEA104315433) | gut metagenome | biome: Monkey gut; feature: monkey-associated habitat; material: faeces | place: China | collected 2013 | reverse complement strand
TTCGCCCTCTTTAATTAAACTAAATTAAATCATTTCACCTTGTAAATACCAAGTTTTTGCACCTGTAATTTTCACGGTCAAGAATTGACCTGTAAGGTTTTCATCACAAGGGATATGAACAATCTTGTTGTTACGAGTTCTACCTGTAATAACATTTTTACCTTTATGATTTTCAAAGCCCTCAATTAGAACTTCTAAATCACGACCTATAAATTTTTGATTAGATTTTAAACAACATTCACGATTAACTTCATTTAATCTTGCAAGACGTTCAAACTTAACATCCTCATCAATGTATAAATCAGTCCATTTTGCTGCGACAGTACCTTTACGAGGTGAATATGCAGCAGTATTTGAGTAATCTAATTCAAATTCTCTCATTGCAGATAGAGTTTCTTCAAATTGTTCTTCTGTTTCTCCAGGAAAACCTGCAATAAAGTCACTTGTGATTGTAACATCAGGAACAAGTGTTCTAATTTTATGGCAAATTTCGCCATAAGTTTTTCTGTCATAACGTCTATTCATTTTTTTTAATGTATAGTCAGAACCTGATTGCATTGGAATATGGAAATATTCACAAACTTTATCGCACTCATTTACTGTTTGAATTAATTCATCTGTAATATCAGTAGGATAAGAAGTTACAAATCTAATTCTAAATTGACATTCGATAGAATTTAATTCTCTCAAAAGTTTTGAAAGGTTTGTATCTTCAAGGTCTTTACCATAACTATCAACGTTTTGACCAAGAAGTGTAATTTCTTTAAAACCATCTTTCAATGCGTCTTTAACTTCTTTAATAATTGTATTCATATCTCGAGAACGTTCTCTACCACGAGTGTAAGGAACAATACAATATGTGCAGAAGTTATTACAACCCTCTGTAATTGGAATCCAACAACCTGTAGATTTTACACGTTTGATTGAATAATCTTTTTCACCAAAAGGTACTTCTGGTGTAGCACAAATTCTTTCACCATTGTTAATTCTTTTGATTAAATCAGGTAATTCATAAATATTATGAGTACCTAAAACCAAATCTACATAAGGTGCTCGACGGAAAATTTCTTCTCTATCTTGTTGTGCAACACAACCTGAGAAAACAATTTTAATATGAGGTCTAGCTTTTTTCCATTTACCCCAAACGCCAATCGCACTGTATGCTTTATCCTCGCTCAATTTTCTAATTGAACAAGTATTAATAATTAGTAAATCAGCTTCTTTAGCTTCTTTTGTTTCTTCATAGCCACAATAATCTAACATACCTAGCATACGTTCGGTATCAGATTTATTCATTTGGCAACCCATTGTTTCAATATATACTTTTTTCATAACAGAAAAATTATACAATAAAAAAAAATGGGCATAAAGCCCATTTAATTAAAGTTTTGGTTTTTTGTTTAGTTTTGGTTTAATTATAAAAATTTTGATTAAGCTTTAACAAAAATAGCATCTTTTGCTTTAGCTAATAAGTCTTTGCCATTTTTAATTAATTCTTGACATTTTGGTCCAGAAGTCCATTTGGTAATTTGTTTACCAAGATTGTCAAAGCCTTTTTCAATGTGTTTTCTGTGACCATAACCTAATGCTACCCCACCGAGTAAAAGAATTGCAACTGTTAAAAAGTTACCTTTTTTGTTTGATTTCTTTGCTTCAGCATCCATAGAAGGAGTTGTAGCTATTGAAGCATCATTTTTTGCAGGTTTTCTAACATAATCTCTTATGCTACCTGCTGCTTTTCCTATAGCTTTGCCTGCAAAATCTACAGTATCGTTTAAAAGCTCTTGAGGATTAGCTGTTTTTGCTGTTAGTCCACCACCGTCACATGCATATCTTGGAGGGTTGTTCTTTGGTGTTAATCCATCACCATCACATGTACCATAAGTTGGAATTTGTCTTGGTTGATTGCTAATTATTCCTACCATAATAGAACTACCTTTCAAATACTACACACCTATATAAAAACATGAAAACTCAATTAATTGCCATGTTTGAAGGATTTTTATTAAAAAAATTAACAATTAAAAAGAACTCATAAAAGTTTCTTAAATACTATCTGCAATCACGTTAAAAGTCCTAATCTTTTTCTGGAATAGTAATAATATATTTGTTTTTCATTTTTTCTTTTTTAATTTTAGCAACATCTAAATCACCGTCTAAATAAAAAGTTTGTGAAAAATTAACAATTCTATCTTCATGACGTTTTTCTTTTTCTACAGAAGCTGTTACTGTCGCCATATTATTATTCAATTCAAATTGAACATTCTTTTCATTATCATCAAATGGTCTTAAGTCAATAACGATTTTATATTCATCATCAAATTTTTGAATATCAATAATTGATTTGTGAGGCATTGGCATGCCAATTTCTTTCATCATTTTTTTATCCATTTTGTTCATTTGACGCTCTTGATGTTCCATCATTCTATCCATTTTTCTAAATTGATACATTGGATCCATCATGTGTTTTATGGTCATATCAGCAACAAAATAAAAAGCTAAAAACGAACCTAACAATGTTGCACCTAAAACGCCTAAATATTTCATCACACATTTTTTACGGTTATGTTCACAAATCATTTTTTCTTCTTCTGTCATATAAATTCTCCTTTTAAATAATACATTTATATTTAATTAAAATCTATTTAAATTTTCAACTACCCAATTGTACAAAAAGAAAAGGCGCAAAGAGTGTAACTCTTTGCGCCTTTTCTTAAAACTTATAACCCTAAGCTTTTACTGCTTTTTGAGGTTTTGTATTTGGTTTTGGATTTTGTTTTTGTTGTTGTTTTGCTGTCCACTCTGCAATATCATCAGCTTTGTAATTACTTAATTTTGTATTCAAATATGCAATTGTTTTTGGATAATATTGTTGCAAGTATTCAGCTCTAGGCCCTAAGTCGTATTCTGTTGTGTAAGAATCTCTTAAAGCATTTGCTTCAGCAACAACTTCACTCAAACCACCTAATTTTCCACCGTAGTGACCTTTTTGTTGAATAAAGTATCCGATGTGATCTCTTTGAGCGTTTGGATAAGCTTTATTGAAAGCATTTCTTTCTTCGTTATAAATATCTTGCAAGCCTTTATCAGCTGTAATAACGGCATATTCTCTGTATTGAGTTGATTTTCTAAAATCTACACCATGACCTGCTTCATGAAGAACAGAATATACTTCGTTGATTGTATCAATTTGTTTTTTGTCAGGCCACATACAACAGTCATTTGTATCTTTAACACCGTTTAGAGTCTTGATTGTGTCTGTTAAAGCTAATAATTGTTCTGCAGGAAGTTGTTTCATCAATTTAAACATTTCTTCTCTGTCGCCCATTACTTTAAAGTCACCGCTACCAAGTTTAACTTTTTGACCTTTTGCACCTCTAATTGGAATTACAGTTGGTTTATCTTTACCTCTTTCTTGAATAGTCAATTTATCAGGGTCAAATGTCATTTCATAAACTTTGTCACCATTTGATGAAACAATTTTATTATCAGAAATTCTTTCCATTGTTTTGTTCAAATTCATCAAAACATTACCGTCTTTGTCAGTAATTTTGTATTCTAAAAGTTTGTTACCTTTTTTATCTTGTTCTAATTTGTATTGAGTTCTTGTACCATCAAGAGAAGTCATATCTTTATGGATACAATCCATACCATCAAAATTTTTGAAATGTCTTGTTTTTGAAATAACTTTTTCTGTTCCATCCGGATAAACATATTTGTGGTCATAAGCACCTGAAACTTTTGAATCAGTCATCATTTCTTTTCTTACGATTTTGTTATCTTTATCTCTAACAATTCTAACCTCATCTGTTACAATAGGATAACCGTCATCATTTAATTCTGCACGAACTTTTGTTGTAGTGTTATTTCTATAATCAACATTTTTTGTAATCATATAAACTTTGTCACCATTTAAGCTGAAAGTTACATCCTCTTCACCAATTTTGTTTATTTGATTATCATAAAACTCAGTATGAGTTTCGTCATCAGCTAAGTTTGCTACCATAGCATATTCTTCTTTTGGTGCAAATTTATCTCTCTCAAAAACTATACCTACAAGATTTTTGCCATATTTTTTAGCAATATTTGCTTTTGCATCATTTACTTTTGCTTGTAACTCAGGAGATAAAGAATCTTTTTTACCACCTTTTTTACCACCTTTTCTACCACCACGAGTAACTTGGTCTAAACCCATAAATACTGGCGCAGAAGCTTTATAAGTATTTATCGGATTTGTTGTCACTGCTGTATTTTTTTGAAAAGTATCATTTGCTAAACCTTTTATCATTTTTGGTTGTGGAGCAACCTTTTCCATTGTTGCCACAACTGGCTTTGCTACTGAATTAATCGCACTAATTGCCATAAAATCTTCTTTCTTTTTACATAACACTACCTATATATTCTGTTTAAAAACCGTAAACCATGACTATTGCCACTTTTAAAATGATTATTTACATTTGTTAATATCTATTTTTAATGTAAAATTATAAAAAAGAGGTGTTTATGAAATTTGAAAATAGTATTCCTTTTGATTTAGGATTTGGAAAACATTTACTTAATTTTGTCGCAGATTTTGAATATGCTTATAGCGAACTTAATAACATAAGAAACTTTAATATGAAAAAATTTCAGTTTCAAAGATTTTTTCCACATTTTCAAAACGAAATTGATATGCACATTAATTTTTATATTGGATGCTTGCTTTGGGCAGTTTATATAAAACAATTTGAAGATAAAGAAATTTCTGAAAACCCAATGCTTGGTCAAGATATCTCTGATGAACAAGGTTTGTACACAATAAATTATATGATTGATTATTTACCAAAATTTGAGAAGGATTCAAAATATTATATAAATAAAACAGTAAAATTTGATAAAAAAATCTATGACTTATTAGATTTGTACAAAAGATTTTTAATCGAAAACAAACATTTTGTTAATACTAAATCTTCAAAAGATTTAGTTATACCCGTAAAAATAGAAAATCCAAACTACGACGAATACCTAGAGGTTATCCAAAAAGTCGTAGAAAGTGGAGATTTTTCTTTATTAAGAAATTATTTAGACTTATTACTAGATAGTGCCGTATAAATCATAAGCATCCGAGTTTGTAATTAATACGTCTTCAATATCACCTGGAACAACTTGTTTTTTTGTATCAATATAAACAACACCATCAATTTCAGGTGCATCATGTTGACTTCTTGCTACAACAAGTCCGTCATCTGTAAAACTTTCAATTATGCAAGGCAAAGTTTGACCTACAAAAGATTTATTAATTTCTGTAGAAATTTTTTGTTGCAATTTCATTAATTTATCGTGTCTTTGTTTTTTAATTTTTGCAGGAACATGGTTTTTCATGCTGTAAGAAACTGTATTTTTTTCTTTTGAATACTTGAAAACACCCATTTTATCAAATTTCATCTTTTTAACGAAATTATAAAGATGTTCAAAATGCTCTTCTGTTTCTGTCGGATAGCCAACAATAAACGCTGTTCTGATTGTTACGTTTGGAATTCTTGTTCTAATTTTATTAATTAGTTCTTCGTAGTCAAACGCTGGACGACGCATAGCTTCTAAGATTTCTGGATGAGAATGTTGTAAAGGTAAATCAATATATTTCACAACTTTATCCAATCTTGCAATTGCGTCAATCAATTCATCTGACATTTGAGAAGGATAAGCATACATAATTCTAATCCAACTCAATTCTTCAATTTTGTTTAATTCTTCTAAAAGTTTTGGTAAAACAGGTTTTCCGTATAAATCGATACCATAACTTGTTGTATCTTGAGCAATAAGAACAACTTCCGTACAGCCTTTTTTAGCAATTTCACGAGCTTCATCAACAATATTTTCAATTGTACGAGATTGATATGCTCCACGTAGGTTTGGAATAATACAGTATCCACAATGATAATTACAACCATCTGCGACCTTTATGTATGAGCTTGCACCAACTGTAATTTGTTGTCTTTCAACATTTTCTGGATAAACGTATTTTGGCTTTACAGAAACATCAGAAACATATTTGTAATCTTTTTTATCAAGATTTTCAACGACTTCCACAATTTTTGTAAAATCAGTTGTACCAAGCATCGCAACAACTTCTGGAATAGCTTCTTTAAGTTCATCTTTGTATTTTTGAGGAAGACAACCTGTAACGATAACCTTTTTGCCTTCGTTAACTAATTTAAGAATTGATTGAACAGATTCTCTTTCAGCGTCGTGAATAAATGAGCAAGTGTTAACAATAACGACGTTTGCCTCATTTTCATCAAGAGTAATTTCATAACCCTTTTCTGCCAAAAGACCTAACATCAATTCTGAATCTACCAAATTTTTTGCACAACCGTGATTTACTAAAGCTAATTTTCTCATACAAAAATTTTACCACGAAAAAATAAACAATAAATAGCCTGTTGAGGTAAAAGTATTTTACAAACTGTAGTAAGACTTGTATAATTGGTATAACATGTGCTTGTAGCTTAATAGGATAAAGCCTTGTTTTCCGAAAGCAAAAGATGTGGGTTCGACTCCCATCAGGCACAATTTTTAAATAAATCCTTTTACCCTATTCTATTTTTTTGAGTTTTAGTGTATAGTATTTATGTGTTATGATGTTTATAACCGAGATAAGTAGTAATAAGGAAAAACTTTGACAAATAGTTTCGACTTTTTTGAAAATCAAGATACAAGTTTTAAAAACTCTCCAATTATCAAAGAGAGAGTGTCTTTGATTGCATCACACATGTATAAACAATTTTTAAACTACCAAAGTGCAGCATCAAATACGGCTGACATATTTGGACAAATGCTTGAATGTATAGAAGCTGTTGTAGAATCTTTACAACAAACTTTTGCCTCTCACGGAGTTGCTACAGAAAACATTTACCTTAAAACTGATGCAAAAAAATCAGTAGCTGTGTTAACAATATTCTGGAACAAATTTAGTTTCACTACTCGTTGCAATTACCAACCACAAGCCTTATACAGAGAGGGTGATACACCTATACAATCTGGTAGAATTATGGCTGTAAAAGGTGATTATAACGAAATAACAAAAGGTGTTCAAAATCACGAAGAGGAAATGAAAATTTTACTTGAAGAAGAAATCGCCTCTCTATACGTTCCTTTTGACAAATCTAAAACAATTTGCAAAGTAAAACACTTAACAAATCGAGAAGTATATCTTCCTAACATTGATGCTGCAAGAGAATTTGTTCTTAAATGCATTGAAGAGGTTTGTGGAAACTGCATCTATCACGAAGAAGGTGTTAGAAAAAGTTTCAACATCTAGCTCTTTCTTAATTAATTCATTTGATAAGAAATCTCAGCAACAATTCTTTGAATATCAGAGCCCCCAACCATAACTTCTAATACCAATCTTGGATTAGAGTATAGTGTTTCGCTATATTCCATTGTTGTTACATCAAAAATATCAAATTGAAAAAAATCTTCACCAACATATACAAGTTTTCCGTATTCACTGCCACCTGCATATTTCATGAACATGTATTGACCTTCTAATTCTTTTAATTTTTCTACAAATTTCATACGCCCTACTCAAAATTTACTATACTAATATATTAGTGATGATTTTGAGAAAGTCAAAAATTACTCCATATTTTTTAATCTTAATTGATATAAGAAGCATTTTTTTACGATAAAATCAATGTTTCTAGGTGAAATACTTGTAAATGTTAGCGCATTTATATAATATGTTTGTCCTCTAACTTCTTTTTCTCTTGTATATACCAACTTTGCAACAGTTTCTATAACTTTTTCAGGAAATTCCAAAGTTAAGAAAATTTCTTCGTAAGTTTTGATTTCTTTATCTGATACAAAAGAAACACCATTACCACATATATCTCGAGAACGAACATGCCAAGTTTCTGAAATACCTGTTAAAATATCTTTCACGATTTTTACAGTAACAGGTAATGTCATATCGGCTCTAAAAAACTCTCTACGTTGCGAATGTTTACTATTAATCGGATATGTTAATGTGTAAATCATGTGGGTATTATCTTTTTCAACAAAAAGAACTTTTGCATTAGAATAATATATTCCATTTTCAGTGTAAACATACACATTTACACGTGAGCCTTCTGGAATATCCACAAATTTATTATTTTTTATACTTGCATATACGGTGATGTTAGAACTTTCTATGGCATGAACTTTTCCCTTTACCTTATGGATTTCACCATCATGCCCTTTAAAAACTATTTCAAAGTTCTTAAACTCTTCGTATTTTTGATATATGTCCGACATAAGTCCATTATAATAAAATCAACTAATTTTGTTATCAACCAAAAAATTGATTATCTTAAATTTTTAAATATTTTTATAGTAGAATTTTTGTATGGCAAAAGTAGATTTACATATACATAGCAACTGCTCTGACGGCAGTGACAATATTTCAGAATTAATTAACAAAATAAAATCTTCTGGCATAGAAATTTTTGCGCTAACTGACCACGACACAATCGAAGGTTGTTCTGAAATGAAAAATATTATTACTGACAATATAAAATTTATACAAGGCGTTGAATTAACTTGTCAGGCAGATTACATAAAATGCCACATTCTAGGTTTTGGTTGTGATATTAAAAACAAAAAACTTTTAGATTTAATAGAAAAAGGTAAAAAACTTCGCCGAATAAAAATGGAAACAAGGGTTGAATATCTAAAAAATAAATGGGATATTGAACTTACAAAAGAAGAATATGCTTGGCTTTGCACAAGAAAAAGCGTTGTAAAAACGCACTTTGCAAACATTTTAGTAAAAAGAGGTTTAGCAGAAGATAATGTTTCTGCAATGAAAAAATATTTAGATGATTGCAAGACTCCAAATACAAGATTTGATATAAAAGAAGCAATAGAAGTACTCGTTGATGCTGGTGCAATTCCTGTTTGGGCTCATCCTTTGGGTGGCGAAGGAGAAAAGCATTTTACAAAAGAAGAATTTTTACCAAGACTAGAATTGATGAAAACCTTTGGCATTAAAGGATTGGAATGCTATTATTCAAGATACAATAAAGAAGAAATTGCACTTTTAAAGACTCTTGCAAAAGAAAATAGTCTTTTGATAAGTGGGGGAAGTGATTACCACGGGAAAAATAAGAAAAATATCAACTTGGCGAAACTGAATATTGATAATGAATATGTCGATTCTAAAGAATTGACAGTATTAGAAATTTTAATATAATTTTTGGATTGTTTCGGGCACTATATTTCAGGCAATGACACGTATTTGCCATTCTAAGTTAAACTAATTGACAAACCTTTCTTCCTATATTAGAATAGTTGTACAAAGTTTGACAATTTAATAAATTCTATCTGGGCCTGTGGCGAAATTGGTAGACGCACTAGACTTAGGATCTAGCGCAGCGATGTGTGAGAGTTCGAGTCTCTCCGGGCCCACCATTTAAAAGAGATAGCTTTTGCTATCTCTTTTTTAAAACCAAAATAAATTTATCTTTAAACAAAGAGGGAAAATGAAAAATTTTACAGCAGTTATTCCAACATTACTTAAAAATAGAGATATACTTATCAAATTAATTGAAGCGCTTTTATGCGATTCAGCTTTATCTGAAATTATTGTAATCAATAATTCGGAAGAATATTTTGAATACATTCACGAAAAAGTTAGAGTCATAGCTAATGGCAAAAATCTTTTCGTAAACCCTAGTTGGAATTTAGGCGTAAAAGAAGCTAAGACAGACTATGTTGCGCTTTTGAATGATGATATCAAAATACCTGCAAATATTTGCTCAAGAATACTAGACAAAATGACTTCAAAATACGGCATCGTCGGCATTCAAAAAAATAACGTTATTGAAACAAGAGATGAAGATAACAACACAATTATAAATATTGATGAAATCGTATTAGGTGATGCAAAAGAAGTAGAACTTAAACCAATCACATACAGAACTCCTAACTTTGGAGTTTTTATGATTTTTAATAAAAAGGATTATACAGATATTCCTGAAGAATTAAAAATTTATTATGGTGATGATTGGTTAGTTTACCACTCTGCAAAAAATAAAAAAATAAATGCAGTTGCTAACGGTCAAGAAATCTATCACCTTGGTTCTTTATCTTCAAAAGCCTTCAATACTTGGGCTTACAACGAAAGAAAAATATATTTAGATAGAGTATATCCTTTATATAAACGTATTTTTAATTTTTACGAAACACCTATTGAAAAGGTATTTTTCATTCTATTTTTAAAACTTACTATGAAAAAGAAAAACCCTGATATTTAAAAAATTTACCTATTGTAAAATGTTGCAATTTGTAAAAATGAAATTTTTTAGTTCATTTTTTACGTTTTTACAAATTTTAATAATATTTTTAAAAATTTTTGCTTTATTTATAAAAAATTTGATTTAAAAGTTTTCATTTCATATAAAAAATTTTTTTGTTTTTCATATTTTTACAAACAAAATCTTTAAATAAATTTTGACAACAAGAGCCTTACGTTACTATAATATTCTCTGTAGAAAACATCTTATAGGAGAAATCATTATGAGTGAAACATTTATTCCGAATTATGAAAAAGCATTATCAAAAGACGAAATAAAAAAAATTATCAGCGAAAATCACGTTGAATTTATTAAACTAGAATTCTGCGATATCAACGGTACAATGAAAAACCTTTCTGTACCTGCAGAACAAATTGACAAAGCTTTAAATAATGAAATCATGTTAGATGGTTCATCTATCAAAGGTTTCAGAAGTATTGAAACTTCAGATATGTACTTTTACCCTGATTTAAAAACTTTCGCAATCATTCCTTGGCGTTCTGATGACGAAACAAAAGTTGCAAGATTTATTTGCGATATTCATAACGCTGACGGAACACCATTTGAGGGTTGTCCACGTTGCAATTTAAAACGTATTATTGCAAAAGCTGAAAAACTGGGTTATACATTAAATGTTGGACCAGAAGCAGAATTTTTCATTTTTGAAAAAGATGAAGAAGGTAACGTAACACTTGAAACAAGTGACAAAGCTGGATATTATGATGCAGCTCCAAGTGATAAAGGTGAAAACTTAAGACGTAGAATTGTTAAAACACTTAAGAATATGGGTTTTGAAGTTGAAGCCAGCCACCACGAAGTTGCTAAAGGTCAACACGAAGTTGACTTCAAATATGCAGACGCTCTTACAACAGCTGATAATATTATGACTTTTAAATACGTAGTTAAAGCCATAGCAGAAGAAAGTGGAGCTTATGCAACATTTATGCCAAAACCAATTTTTGGTATTAATGGTTCAGGTATGCACTGTAACTTATCATTGTTCAAAAATGGTAAAAACGTATTTTACGCACCTGATAGAATGTATGAACTTTCAAGAGAAGCTCTATACAGCATTGGAGGTTTATTGAAACACGTTAAATCATTTACAGCAGTAACAAATCCAATCATCAATAGCTATAAAAGACTTGTTGTTGGATACGAAGCTCCTGTATATCTAGCTTGGAGCTTGGCAAACCGTTCTGCATTAATCAGAGTTCCTGCAAAACGTGGCGAAGCTACTCGTGTAGAACTTCGTTCTCCAGATCCATCTTGTAACCCATACTTAGCTTTATCAGTAATTTTTGAAGCTATTATAGACGGTGTTGAAAATAAAATTGAACCACCATTACAAGTTGAAGAAAATATTTATGAAATGACAACTAAAGAATTGAAAAGAGCAAAAATAGATTCTTTACCAGCAAGCTTAGACGAAGCACTTGACTTATTGGAAAAAAATCCAACAGTTAAAGAAGCTTTAGGTGAACATATTTTACACGAATTTTTAGAAACAAAAAGAAAAGAATGTGATATGTTTAGAACTTATGTCTCTCCGTTGGAAATCGAAACATACCTTCCTATGCACTAGGAAGTGAACAAAAGTGGTTTCCTTCGTATTTTAATAATAAGTAAATCGTAAGTTAAAAGGGGTTAAAAATTAACCCCTCTTTTTTTAGACTTTTGAAAAAGTTGCAAAATCAAAGATTTTATACTTTAAAATGATTATTCAAAATTAACTTAAATATTATCTTCCATTTCCCAGATACCACAAGGGCAAAGACCGGCACAAATTCCACAGCCAATACATTTTGAAGAATCTGAAACATATTCGTATTTACCGTTTACTTCGTTTCTTGAAATTGCATTTTGTGGGCAACTTTGCATACACAATCCACAGTCACGACAATAGCCACAACTCATACATCTGTTTTCCTCGTTGTCGCATTTTTGGTGATAACATTCATAGTATTCTGATTTAATTCTGTTTTGTGGAATTAATTTTTTATCTTTAACTGGTGTTAATTCTTCTCCTTGCAAATATTTCATAATATTTTCAGCGCAATGTTTACCATCTGCAATAGCATTTGTAAACAAACCAGCCTTCAAGGCATCACCTATCGCAAAGACTTTTGAATTTTCGTCAGTTTGCATAAATTCATTGATTTTAATTTTTGATTTTTCATCCAAATATTTTTTGTTTAAAAAGTCATAAACTGGTCTATCACCAACAGAAATTATCACACTATCTGCAGGTAAAAATCTTCCGTCTTTTAAATATACACCTTCTTTTGTAATACTTTGCGTAGAGCAAGGCCACATAATTTTTGCGCCCAAACTTTTTGCATATTCAATTTCTTTTTCAAAGGCAGAAGGTTCTTTAATATCAATAGCAGTAACCTCTTTTGCACCTTGCTTATATGCTTCTGTAATAACATCCATTGCTGCATTACCAGCACCAATTACAACGACTTTTTCACCAAGATTATACTTCTTGCCTTTTTTAGTATCTTTTAAGAAATTTAACCCTTTAATCAAGTGTTCATAACCCTCGAATGGAATTACAACAGCACCGTGCGCACCGATTGCTAAAACTACGGCATTAAATTCTTTTTCTATATCATTAAATAATTCTTTTGTAACTTTTGTAGAAGTATGAATTTTTATACCAAGATCTTTAACTCTTTCAAGCTCTGTATCAAGAATTTCACGGCTCAAACGTTCTTCTGGAATAACTTGAGAAAGTTTACCACCAATTTTTTCATCTTGTTCAAACATTTCTACTTCATAACCATTCAAAGCAAGTTGCCAAGCAGTAGAAATACCACCAACTCCAGCACCAATTATTGCAATTTTTTCCTTGTGAGTAATTTCTACCTTCGGCATTTTAATATCTTTTGATAAAGAACCAAGCATTTTTACATCCATTGGTTCATCAACCTTGACTCTTGAACAGTTATTCAAACATAAGTTTGGACAAACTTGCCCACAAACGCTTGCAGGAAATGGACTATAATCCAATACCAAATTTAAAGCTTCTTTAATTTTTCCTGCTCTTAAAAGTGAAAATCTTTTTTGAGTAGGAATTTTAATAGGACAATTATATTCACAAGGTGCAGAATATGCATAGTTTTTCCATTTTGGAACTCTTAATCTTGATTCACCTGTTTGAACTAAATCACAAGCAACAAAGTCATCTGAAATAAGGTCAGAGAATATAGAACCACCTATTTCGTCCATCCAAATATTCGTTCTGAATGATTTTAAAGAAATATTATTTTGTTTTTGTCTTTCTTCATAAGTTTTAGCAACAATTTTGTGCCATTTAGAAAAATCAGTAAGGTCTTTATAATATTTTATTTTATCTATCTCTGTAAGAAATTCTTTAAGACCAGAAGTCAAAAACTCAATGTCTTTTTCATCCAAATCAAGAACAAAAACGTCGTCAGAGATATCTTTAATAGAACCTCTAAAAAATACAACACCACCAACCATCCCAACGCAAGCTCTATCGCCTAATACAGATGATAATTTTTCACAGCCAACGCCACAAACAACAGCGATACCCCCACCCATAAATTCAAAAGAGAAAGAACCAGTTGATTTCAAAACCCAAAGTTCAGGAGCTTGAAATTTAGGGTCTTTTTTCATCAAAGCACCAGAACGTGTTCCGACTTTACCTGCAACATAAACTTTTCCACTTGCAGCACAATGAGCAGTTGTATCACCACTATCACCGTTTACTACAATTTTTGCACCTGAATTTAGCCAACCAGTATCTGCAGGAGCACAACCGTGTACATAAATATTTGTACCTTTTGCACCCATTGAACCCACTCTTTGACCAGGATTTGTTACGTAAAAGTTTAAATCCTCACCATTCTTTGACCAAACTGAACCACCAATGTCGTGTTGACCACAAGCGTTTATTTCAAAATCATTACATCCTTCTTCAATGCCTTCCCAAATTTCTTGCATTAAAGCTTGAGTCGACATTCTATCATCTTCATTTTTTACAGTTTCTATAATCTTTTTCATAATTTATTCCACTAACATACGTATTGAATTTGAAGTCTATCTGCAACGTTTTTATCAACGCAAACAAGCGCATCACTTCTACCAACTGGTAAAGTTGAATTACCAACTGGAGCTAAAAGTTTTTTAAGTTCAATATCTGTTGCACAAATGTAATTAACAATGTTTTGAGCAACAACATCAACATCTAATCTTTGAGTAAGTTTTGGATTTTGAGTTGTAATACCTATCGGACATCTACCAGTGTTACAAGCATTGCATTTACCGTAATCATTACCAACACAACCTGCAATTTGAAGTATCAGTTTACCAATAAATACACCACTTGCGCCCAAGCACAACATTTTAAATGTATCTGCTGCAAGGTTTCCATTCATACCGATACCACCACCAGCAAAAATAGGAATTTGACCTTGTTTGCCCTGATGTACTGCTGCAAGATAGCAATCACGCAATTTCGAAACAATTGGATGACCTGTGTGGTTTAAAGAAATTTCGTGAGCAGCACCTGTACCACCTGCAATACCGTCGATAAAGAAACCACCAACAATATTATAAGGATCACGTAACAAGTTATTGTAAACACTTACACTTGTAGAAGACGCTGCAACTTTAATAGCAACAGGAACTTTGAATTTGAAAGCGCAGTTCATAGACAAGAACATCTTCTGAACGCTTTCCTCAATAGAATACAAACCTTGATGGTTTGGAGGACTTAACAAGTCTGCTTTTGGAACACCTCTAATTTCTTGAACCAATTTAACATTCTTTTCTGCCATCAAAAGACCACCGTCACCAGGCTTTGCCCCTTGACCTATTTTGATAATAATACCTGCAGGATCTTCTTGCATATATGGCATAGAATTGATAATTCTGTTCCAACCAAAATGACCTGAAGCTATTTGTAAAATCATATATTTCAAATATTTAGAACGCAAAAGTTTATCAGGGATACCACCTTCACCTGTCGCCATTCTGATTGGAATATTTTTTACTTCGTTCAAATAAGCAACAGCAATTGCAATAGCCTCCCACATTCTCGGAGAAAGTGCACCGATTGACATATCGCTTATAATGATTGGATAAATTGAATTGTTAGCTGGTAAGTGTTGAGAAGCTTGTTCTTCTAATTCACCATTTTCATTAACTTTAAAATTCAAATCTTTAGGGCTAATAATTCTACCTAAATTTGTTCTCAAATCAAATGTATGACGTAACGCATCTAAAGATGGGTCTGTCATTTGAGAAATTCTACCAACTTTAATTTTATCTAAAGTTCTACCTTCTGTATGAAGATTATTTCTGCCACCTCTTTTAACAGATTGGGCTGTTTTTGCTCTATATCTTGTTCCAAAAATTTCAGTGTTGTTTTTAACAATCTTTATTGCGCCATTTGGACAAACCTTTGTACAAACACCACAGCCTCTGCAATAGTGTTTTTCATCAATGACCTGTTTGATTACAGGAATAGCTTTTTGGTCTTCATCAATTTGAAAACCCTCTTCATTAGAAATTGCTTTAACTTTTTTACGTTTTTGAACATCTGGTTTTATTGCACCAAAAGAACATACGGCAACACATTTGCCACAAAGCATACATTTTTCGCTGTCATATTCAACTATCCAAGGTAAATCGTCTTTTGATATGTTATTTATGTTCATTGAGCTATTCTTTCTATATTCAAATCATTATCTATAACAACAATTTCTCTTTCATTAGTATAAATATCTTTTGTCGTATCTCTATCAGGCAAAATTTCATTTGCGCCACAAACTTCAGAAGTTACTACAACGACATCATTGTCTTTACAAATTACAGTTGGTCTAAGTTTTTTAGAATCCATAACATTCAACATAGTTCCATCTGGTAGAACACCAATTGTCGTATTTGGACCATTGATTTCTAAATTCGCCAAAGATGATTTTATTCTTTCTAAAACCAATCTGTTAGGTCTTTTTTCCATTTCATCAAAAGGTAATGGCGTAAGAACGTGTTTATAGTATTTCAAAGGCCATTTCAAGATTTTATGAACATAATGCAATGTGTACAAGAAACATTGTGAATCACTTTCAAAACCTATATAACCTTTGTACAATTTTTCTTGAGCTAATTTATTTTTTTCATAGAAAGTATTTTCACCGTTTGTAAGTGTTGTATAACCTTGTAAAAAGAATGGGTGAGCTGCATAACGGACAATATCATAGTTTGTATTTTGTCTACATTGAGCTGTTATAATTTTTGCTCTTAAATTAACCTTTTCACTCCAAAGATTAAAATATTTACCAATATCATTTGGATTACCAATTTCTTTCAAAGAAATTACATCTTCCCAGAAAGAATATACAAAACCTTCTTCGTTCTTATCTAAATATGCACGAAGTTGTAATCTTGCATTAAGCAGTAAATCCTCTTTTTCTTCTCTCGAAGCATTTTTATAACTCTTTGGATATTGGAAAACCTCAAAAACATAGTTAGGCATAGTTTGAATAACTAAACCATCTTGAGGGTAAACCTCCATATTATATTGAAATACACGAGTAAAGCCCATTGAGTGAAGCAAATCTTCAGCATATTTCATACCCTCATCTGTACAAGCCATTGAAAGTATTGGAAGTTCTTTATAATTTTCAAATATACCACCCAAATCTTGCATAACAAATGCAAAACCTGAGTTATCGTGTCCTTCTTGTTGTGAACGCATTAATTTTAAAGCCAATGAAGGATGTAAATAATTTTTTGATTTTATAGCACCTATTCTACACATACTTTGATTTTTATACTTAAATGATTATCAGTCAAAAGTTTAATGATATTAAGTTTTTTAAAAGTTGATAAAATAATAAAAAAAATAAAAAATTTGAGATTTTTAATCATTTTTTTCAAATTTTGTACTCCAAATTTAAAATTTTTGAATAATTTTTCTGCAAAATTGCAAATTTTTAATCAAAAATTTTTCATTTTTACATTTTTTAATAAGAAATAAAATTTTAATATGCAGAAAAGAAAAAATATCGTATTATAAATAAGGTCAAAACGAAAAGGATTAAAAATGTCTATAAAATTTACTAAAATGCAAGGATTAGGAAATGATTTCGTAATTTTAGATTACGAAGAATACGAAAGAACAGATATGAAACCTGACTACCTAGCCAAAAGACTATGTGATAGAAATTTTGGTATCGGTGCAGATGGGCTAATTATAGTAAACCCTAATGTAAAAGATGCTGATATCGGTTGGATATTTTACAATTCTGACGGTTCTATTGCACAAATGTGTGGTAATGGAATGAGATGTTTTGCACGCTACGTTTACGACAAGGAATACGTAGATAAAAAAGAATTTACGGTTTCTACAAAAGCTGGAATTATTGTTCCTAAAATCATTTCTGAAAACGAAATCAAAGTAAATATGGGGCAACCAATTCTTGAAACAGCAAAAATTCCATGTCTTACAAAAGAAAATTTAAATATTCCATACAGAATTGAGGATAAAGAGTTTAACCTTAATGTTGTAAGTATGGGAAATCCTCACTGTGTAATTTTTGTAGACGAACATAGCAAAACATTAGCTGAAAAATACGGTTCAAAAATAGAAACAGACGGACTTTTCCCAGAAAAAACAAACGTAGAATTTGTAACAATTCTATCAAAAGACTCAGTAAAAATTAACGTATGGGAACGTGGTTGTGGAATTACACTTGCTTGTGGAACAGGAGCTTGCGCAACCACCGTTGTAGGCATTATGAACGGATATCTTGATAATGTAGTACATTGCCATCTTCCTGGAGGAATACTAAAGGTAGAATGGAATGGCAGCAAAAATGATACCTCTCACAATGTTTATATGAGTGGTTCTGCAACTTATTCTTTCACTGGGCATTTTGTTATTTAAGAAGATTTTTTAATCTTTCCATTGCTTCTTTTGTTTTTTCAGGAGTATTGAAAGAAGTTAATCTAAAATATCCTTCACCATTTCTTCCAAATCCTGCACCAGGAGTTCCAACAACTGCTATTTTTGTTAATAACATATCAAAGAAATCCCAAGATTTCATATTATTAGGACATTTTAACCATATATATGGTGAATTTTTACCACCAACATATTTGATATTCAATTCATCTAATGTATCTGCAATAATCTTAGCATTTTGCTTATAAAAATTGATATTTTCCACAATTTGTTTATGACCTACTTCTGAAAAGACTGCTTCTGCGCCTTTTTGAACAATATATGGAACACCATTAAATTTTGTAGTTTGTCGTCTTAACCACATTTTATTCAAATGTTTTTCATCAAATACAATCGTATTTGGAACAACTGTGTAACCACATCTTGTACCAGTAAAGCCAGCTGTTTTAGAAAAAGAACAAAATTCTATAGCACAATCTTTTGCACCTTCAATTTCAAAAATACTTCTTGGTAATGTTTCATTTGAAACAAAGCTTTCGTATGCTGAATCAAACAAAATTATCGCATTATTTTTTAGTGCGTATTGTACCCATTCTGTAAGTTGTTCTTTGTTATAAACAGCACCAGTAGGGTTGTTTGGAGAACACATATAAATGATATCTGCTTTTACTGAATAATCAGGCATTGGCAAAAAGTCATTAGTTTCATTTGCATCAATATAAACAATTTTTCTACCTGCCATTATATTTGTATCCACATAAACAGGATAAACAGGATCAGGAACAAGTACAGTATTATCTTTGTCAAACAAGTCTAAAATATTTCCTAAATCACTTTTTGCTCCATCTGAAATAAAGATTTCGTTCAAATCAAGATTAACATTTCTTTTTGCGTAATATTTTTGAATAGCTTCTTTTAAAAAGTCATAACCTTGTTCTGGCCCATAACCTTTGAAAGTTTCTTTCTTGCTCATTTCATCAACAGCATTGTGCATTGCAGAAATTACAGCAGGACAAAGAGGCAAAGTAACATCACCTATTCCTAGTCTAATTATTTCTTTATCAGGATTTGCCTTTGCATATTCTGAAACCTTTTTTGCAATTGTAGAAAATAAATAACTATCTTCTAAATTTTCATAATTTTTATTAATCTTCATCTTTATCCCCAATCCTAAAATCTTTTTCCAAAAAGTAATATATTATTTTTATAAAAAATAGTCAACCAAAAATTTAAAAAAGGCGAATTTTTCTTTCAGAAAAATTCGCCACTAAGTATTAGAAGAGATTAGTTTTTACAACCACCACAAGAACCTGTTAATGTTTTACAACAAGTAGAATATTGACAATCTTTAAAATTTTGTAAATCCTTGTCACTCAATTCTTCAACATCCTCAAATAATACGCTTGAAAGATATCTTTCACCAGTATCTGGAAGAATAGCAACAATTGTTTTACCCTTATTTTCTGGTCTTTTGGCAACTTCTATAGCAGCCCAAAGACTTGCACCTGAAGAAATACCTACAAGCAATCCTTCAATGTGTGCTGAAAATCTTGCTATTTGGATAGCATCATCATTTTCAACTTGTACAATTTCATCAATTACACTTCTATCAAAGGTGTCTGGCACAAAACCTGCGCCAATACCTTGAATTTTATGACTACCTGATTTACCACCTGATAAAACTGGACTTGATGCAGGTTCTACGGCAATAGCCTTAACTGATGGTTTTAATTCTTTTAATCTTTTTGCGATACCTGAAATTGTTCCACCAGTGCCAACACCAGCTACTACAATATCGACCTCACCTTCTGTATCTTTCCAAATTTCGTTCGCTGTTGTGTTGTAATGTACTTTAGGATTTGCCATATTTTTGAATTGTTGCAATATAATTGAATTTTCTATTTCTTCGTACAATTCGTTTGCCTTTGCAATTGCACCTTTCATACCTTGAGAACCTTCTGTCAAAACTAGTTTTGCACCATAGCCTCTCAATAACATTCTACGTTCTTTACTCATTGTTTCTGGCATTGTCAAAATTAGTTTATAACCTTTAACTGCAGCTATTAAAGCTAAGCCAATACCTGTATTTCCACTTGTTGGCTCAATCAATGTTGTTTCACCAGCTTTGATTAGACCTTTTTCTTCTGCATCTTCAATCATTGCTAGTGCAATTCTATCTTTTACAGAACCTGCAGGATTGAAATATTCTACTTTCGCATACAATTTACAGTTTTCAGGAGCCAATTTGTTTATTCTCACAATAGGTGTATTTCCAATTGCTTCTGTAATGTTTTCGTACTTTGACATAATTAACCTCCTGTCTTTTCTATTATTCCACCACCAATTACAACATCTTTATCGTACAGAACGATTGATTGACCATTTGTAATTGAGCTTTGCATATTTTCAAATTCTACTTTTATTTCATCATCATTTATTGGTGTAACTAAAACTTTTTGAGTCTTTTGAGATGAACGAATTTTTGCATCGCACTCAAAAGATTTTACAAATTTTTCAACACTAATCAAATTTAATTTATTTGCAGTTAAAACATTTTGCATAGTGCTATCTTTAAAACCAACAACGACTTCGTTTGTATCTTTTCTAAGTTCTACAACGTAAAGTGCTTCTGTTGAACTTATACCCAAACCTTTTCTTTGTCCAACAGTATAGTTCCAAATACCATTGTGCTGACCTAAAATTTTGCCATTTTTATCAACAATATTTCCAACTTTATCAGAAACGCCCAAAAGTTCGTTGTAATCACCTTCATAAAAATCTTGACTGTCAGGTTTTTCTGCAATATTTAAGTTTTCATTTCTTGCAAAATCTCTGATTTCTTCTTTTGTAAAACTTCCCAAAGGCAACATAATATTTGCTAATTGTTCTTGTTTTAAACGATATAAAAAATATGATTGATCTTTCTTTTCATCAATACCTTTTTTCAATAAATATCTGCTTTCATCCTTTTCAACTCTTGCATAGTGACCAGTTGCGAATTTATCAAACTCAACTCCATTAACTCTTGCAAGATGAGGTAACAAATCGAACTTAATCAAGGAATTGCACCACACACAAGGATTTGGAGTTCTTCCTGATAAATATTCTTCTTTAAAGTTTTTCAAAACAATTTCTTCATATTGTTTTGCGCAATCAAAAACATGAAATTCAATTCCGATTTCTTCTGCAAATTTTCTTGCAGCTTCAATGTCTTCGTATTCGCTTGGACCAAAGCAAGCACCGTGTGAGTGTTTACCAAAAGATTTAGCTTTTTCTTGAAGTTCTTTATATACACCATCTTTACCCCAGATAGCCATAGTTGCACCAATAACTTCAAACCCTTGTTTTTTAAGCATTACTGCCGTTACTGATGAATCAACACCACCTGACATTCCGACTAAAATTTTCATGTTTTTATCCTTTTCTTATTCTATGCCATAATTTTTATGGCATACCATAACATATAATGAATACTTACTCTTGTCAATATGTAATCTAAATTTTTGTTAACATAAAATTTCTAAAAATAGTCTTTTAATCGTATTTTATGGTATAACATAAAATATTCGGAGTAATAAAAAAATGAAAGATTTAACACAAAGCTTAGAAAAATATCTACTTGCAGTTAATAAAATTGTTCAAAAAAATTCTGCAGGAAGAGTAAAAGATATCGCAAAAGAATTAAACATTGGAATGGCTTCAACTTCAGAAGCTATAAAAACTTTGGCAAAAAAAGGCTACATAAATTACGTTCCTTACGGAATAATTACAATGACCAAAAAGGGTGAAGACGCAGTTGAACTAAAAACAAAACGCCATGAAATTATCTGTAAATTTTTATCAAAATGCTTAATGATGGAACAATCATCTGTAGAACAGTCTGCTGAAAACATTGAATTTTCAATGACAGAAGATGTATTAGAAAGATTTGTTGAATATTTAACTTTCATGCAAAATTGCTCTTGTAAAGAACCTAAATGGGTAAAAAGCTTTCATTATTTTGTAAAAGAAGGCAAAATGCAAGATAAATGTACAAACTGTATGAAGAATAAAGATAATTTTGATAATAGTAAATGTTGTGGATGTAACGCGTAAGCCGAAGCGAAATGCTACGCCCACATATCAAGATAATTTGCAATTGAGTGATTATTAATTGCAGTTTTTGGTAATCTTGTTGTGACACCCACATGTTTTGATGAGTTTGAAACAGGATCACCCTCAATTATATAATTATAGATATTTTTGTTATCTCTAAATTCTGTAGGATCTTTACCTTTTACAATGCTATTAATACCAAAAGAATTAAATGTAATTGCTGTGGCATCTTTTTCTTTGCATGCTACAAGTTCTGCTAAAGAACCACCTAAAGAATGACCTGTAACCATCATGTGTGATTTTGGATTTTTTTCAGATACTTTTTTAAAGAATTTGTGCCCCTCTTCTAACTGTTCTGGAACTTCTCCTTTTGCCATTTGCATATCACTTATAAAATCTTTGTAGTCATTTGTGCCACAATATGCTACAAAAATATCTTCGTTTTTTTTGTACGCAACAGCTCTTAAGCCTGTCTTATTATCCTCAATTCTATCAATAGGCTTCCAACCATCAACTTCGCTTGCTTTACTTTTATAAACGTCATTACTTAATAATGCTGCATCTTTACTCAATTTTTTATTATAAAAACAGTCTTCTTCTTTTGAATCATTAATATATTTATTATTTATAAAATAATCCCATTTATCAGCAAGATAGTTTTTGGTGCAGTCACAAGTTTCTTTCATCGTTGGAGCAATACCAGTTTTTCTTGCAACATTATAGTCCTTTATAATTTTACGAACTGCTTGCATAAAATGAACAGCTTCATCAATTTCAATTTTTGCTTGTTCTTTTTTTAAGTCTGCCCAACTATGAGCCTCTTTTTCAAAAGGTTTTGTTACTTCTTTATATGTTTTTGGTTTATATGTTTCTGTTGTTATTTTGGGTAAAATTGAATTAATTGTCATAATTATTACGCATTTTAATTTCTAAATACTTCTTCCACATGTATTCTAATGTGCCTAAAAATAAAAATTGCTAGTTTATTCATATTTATTAAAAAATATTACAATAATAATAAAGAGGGGCAAAAGC
>SAMEA104315433__coassemble_341_pt1 | contig 23533 bp, 20 predicted proteins | sample SAMEA104315433__metabat2_high_PE_030 | metagenome-assembled genome bin SAMEA104315433 (sample SAMEA104315433) | gut metagenome | biome: Monkey gut; feature: monkey-associated habitat; material: faeces | place: China | collected 2013 | reverse complement strand
CATAATTTAGTCAAAAATACTTTTTAAGAGGTGAGCTGAGATAAAATCTCAGCTAACCTCTTTTAATTTATGAAAAACAGTGCAAACGAGAGTATAGTTTTATGATGTAGTACAACATTATTTGTATAATGTTGAAATGAGTTAAGTTTCATGGTATAAATTAATATAATAAGAATATTTATTTTAATTGATAAAAGTAGGATTTAATGAATAAGAAAATACTTGTTACTGGTGCTAATGGTTATATAGGAAGTCACCTTGTAAAGGCTTTGTTAGACAAAGGAAATGAGGTTATTGCAATTGATTTCGTGTTAGATAATATTGATGACCGTGCGACTGTGCATTCTTATGATATATTTAATGACGATGAAAATTTATTAAAAGATTTGACTTCTGTTGATACAGTTGTTCATTTGGCTTGGAAAGATGGTTTTATTCATAATTCCCAAAATCATATAAAATTTTTGCCGTCACATTTTAATTTTATAAATAAATGTATTGAAAACAATGTAAAACATATTGCTGTGATGGGTACAATGCACGAAGTTGGATACCATATCGGAAAAATAGACGAAAATACTCCAACAAATCCTTTATCTTTGTATGCAATAGCGAAAAATGCTTTAAGACAAAGTTGTAATACATTGTTTATTAATAATAGAGATGTTTGTTTTCAATGGATAAGAGCCTTTTATATATACGGTGACGATGAAAAAAATAACTCTATTTTTGCAAAACTTTTAAAAGCAAACAAGGAAGGTCAAAAAACATTCCCATTTACTACCGGAAAAAATGAATATGATTTTTTAAATATTAATGATTTAGCAAATCAAATATCATCAACAGTTATGCAGACAAAAGTTAAAGGTATTATTAATTGTTGTTCAGGAAAGCCTATAGCATTAAAGGATATGATTGAAAATTTTATAAAAGAAAATAATCTTGATATAAAACTTGCTTATGGGGAATATCCAGATAGAGCTTATGATTCACCTGTGATTTATGGTGACAACACTAAAATACTTGAGATTATAAAGGAAAATAAATAATATGACAACTCCAAAAATTTCTATAATTATGCCAGTTTATAATGGTGCAGATTACTTATGTGAAAGTGTAACTTCTGTTTTAAATCAAACTTTCAATGATTATGAATTGATTTGCGTAAATGATTCTTCTACTGATAATTCGTTAGAAGTTTTAAATGAATTTGTAGAAAAAGATGATAGAGTAAAAATTTTTACTAAGGAAAATGGTGGACCAGCTGAAGCTTTAAATTACGGTATTGAAAAATCAAATGGTGAATATTTATGTTTTTTAGACCAGGATGATTTGTATAGAAAAGATTATTTAGAAAAAATGTATAATGAAATTGAAAAAACAAAATTAGATTGTTGTTTTTGTTATTCATATACATTTAATGAAAGTTCGTTAAAAATCTTACCTTACGCAAAAATAGATGGTGATATTATTCAAAATAATACATTAAAGGAGAAGAGAGTATTTTATACCTCTCATTTTCCACAATGGACAAAGATTATTAGAAAAACTTTTTACGAAAAAAATAATATAAAATTTCCACCAAGAGAAAACAAAGCACACGATGTTCCTGTGCATTTAGAGTTGTTGTATTTGTGTGACAAAATTGGTTTAGTAAAGGATTGTATATATTATCATAGAGTGCATGAAGGCCAAATATCTTATAACTTTAATTCTGCATTATATTATTATATGACTTTCTTTAATGTTTTAGATTGGGCAAAACAAAACAATAGAAAAGATATTAAAAGAATAAAAGAATTTTTAAAATTTCTATTAGTTCTTGATTATTTTTTGGTAAGAGAGGATGCCTTATTAATGGATTTAGAAAAAACGGTAAAGGAAACTTATGGTCTTGTTGAATCAAGATTATTTATAAAATCTCTAAGACGAAAAAGACAAAGAGTCGATAAATATTGCAAAAATAAATTTGATTATGGAAAAATATTTTCAGTAAAAAATCAATATTCAATAGATGAAAAAAGAAAAGTCTTGACCTTTTTAGGCAAATCTCGTGTATTAAAACTCGAAAGATTTAAAAAGGTTTTGAATCTAGAGGCTGTAAATGTTAATAATTGTGGAAAAAATTCTTATTGTGCTTCCCAACCAATTATAGTAAACAAGGATACGAAAGTAGGAAATTTTGTTTCAATTGGTTCTAATGTACAATTAGGTATGGGAAATCATCCGTTAAATTATTTATCAACGAGTCCATATTTTTACTATGATGTTTTGGATTGGAAGAAAGATGAAATGGCTTCACACAATGAATATTGGAATTATGAGCCTATAATAATTGGTAATGACGTATGGATAGGCGATGATGTAGTAATTAAAAATGGTATAACAATAGGCGATGGTGCAGTAATAGGTGCTTGTGCACTTGTTACCAAAGATGTTCCACCTTATGCTATTGTAGGTGGTGTTCCTGCAAAGGTTATCAAATATCGCTTTGATGAAGAAACAATAAACAAGTTATTGGCACTTAAATGGTGGAATTTTGACGATGAAATCTTAAAAACAATTAATTATGATAATTTAGATGAATCAATCGAAGTTTTAAGTAAGTTAAAAAATCCATTATTGTAGTCATTTATAGTAAGGTAATTTTTAATCTTTATCCAACTCTGAAATATCATAAGTCGTAGGTTGTTTTATAATTTGAGCAGGTTCTCTTTTCTTTATAACTTTACATGGATTACCAACTGCTATTGAGTATGGTGGAATATCTTTGTTTACCAAGCTTCCAGCTCCAATTATAGAACCTTTTCCAATTGTAACTCCACCTAATATTGTTACGCTTGCACCAATCCAACAACCAGAACCTATATTTATTTCTTGGTTCTCGCCAATATCACTAAAATCTGTGGTTGAGTGAGTACCTGATATAAGGCAACAATTATGAGAAAAAAAGGTGTATTTGCCAATGTTAATTTTTGTATAACAAGAAATTTGGTTATTATCTCCAAAGTAGCAATGTTTTCCAAGTTCTAGTGATGGTGGATTACGTAAGTGAAAATTTGAGCCAATGTTTACATTATCAGGACAATTACAACCTAAATATCTAAGAAGTTTTGTTTTATTAAAACCTAATAAATGATAAATATTTAATACTATTTCTAATAATAATGGGTTATAAGTTAGTGCAAATTTTAATTTTTTAGTCTGATTGTATCTACTATTGATTGAAAAATTTTTATTCTCATAATGATTTTCTCACTCTTTTTTTTATAAGTCTTTAATAATTTCTTTTGCTTCGTCTAAATCTTTATTCCACCAATTTGAAGCTAAAATTCTATTTCTTTTTTCTTCTTCAAAACGGTATTTAATTATTTTTGCAGGAGTACCAGCTACAACTGCAAAATCAGGGACATCTTTATTAACAAATGAGTTTGCCCCGATAACAGCACCATTACCGACTTTTACACCTCTTTTGATTACGCTGTTTACACCAATCCAAACATCATTTCCAATTTCACAATCTAATTTTGAAATTTCCTTATACCATTCTTTTTTATCCTCTACAAAAGCATCGCTTGTTGAAATTGTTGTCATATCGTGTTCATTTGGTCCAATAGAAACATAATTACCGATAGAACAATAATTACCGACTTTTGCACGAACGATGTTTGCATTGTGTCCGATAAACGTGTAATTACCTATTTCGCAATCATCGTTTATGTATGATGGTTCAAGAATAGTTGTTGATTTGCCTACTTTATATGTTTGTTTTTTCTTTCCTCTGATTTTATCAATAAATTTTTGCACAAATTTTATCTTCATTTTATTAATCCATTTTTTTAATTTTATCTACATTTAAAACATTTGTTTTTGGAAAATATTCTGAAAATTCTACATTTTTAACTACATAATCAATTTTTCTTCCAAAATCTCTTTCCCATTTATCCAATAAGTCCTGTATAGTTGTAGCATTTCCACTACCAACATTAAATATTTCAAACCCGTTTTTATATTCGATAGCTTTTGCAAAATGTTTGCAAACTTCGTCAATATGTATGTAATCTCTTGCTGTATCAAGGGGAACCCAAATTTCTAAAGGTTCGTTATTTTTTATCTTTTCTAGTGAAATATCTATAAACCCTTGTTTTCTATTTTTATTCAAATGCAATCCGTAAACATTTGATATTCTTAAAATATTACAAGTAATGTTTTTATTTATTTTAGTAAGTAATCTAAAATAGTTTTCAAACATTATTTTTTGAATGCCATAAGGTGATTCGCCATAAACCAACTCTGTTTCTTTGTGTGGTAAATCAGAATCGTTATAAACAGTTCCTCCACTAGATGGGAACAAAATATGTAATGGCATTTCGAAGTTTTTCAAATAGTCCATTATTGCAAAAGTAGATTCTGCACCAAAATTATAAGCTCCTTGCCAATCCCCACTGTATTTTTCAGGATTTACACTAGACGCCAAATGAATCAAACAATCAACATCTCTAAAAGCCTCTTCTAAAGTTTCCTTTTTCGAAATATCTCCAATGACAAATTTTAACCTGTCATTTTCTTTTAAACTTTGAGGAATTTCGTTTTCTGTAAAATAGCTAAAAGTTAAATTATAATCGGTACCATTAATCAAAAATTCTGCTAAATGTTGACCAATTGCACCACCGGCACCTGTTAATAAAACATTCTTTATCATATTATTTCACCAATTCCTTTTCTGAAATAGGAAAAGAAATTCCTAAAATTGATAAAATCTTATATTTTTTTGTAAAAGAATATTTATTTTTGATAGAAAACATTTTTTCCTTGAAAGACATATTTAATGGATAATTTTTATTCAAAGATTTTATGATATCTTTTTGAATTTTTTCATTTTTTGTTATGTGATTTAAAAGTGATTTTTTTATTTCACATTCAATTTTATGTTGCAAATTTACACGTGTAACAGTCATATTACCACCGTGAATTCTATAATCTAGCAACACTTCTTGTATGTTTGCAAAGCTTAAAATTCTTACAGCTCTTGTCCAAAGGTCATAATCTTCTGAAGTTTTTAATTCAGAATTGTATTTTAAATCATATTTTAAAAAATCAGATTTTCTAAACATAACGGTAGGATGATTCATTACACAAGAATTTAAAAAATCCATTAAATCTGGAAACTCTGGAACTTTTACAATTTCTGTCTTTGGAAAATGTTTTATCCAACTACCAACAATAGAAATTTCAGGATTTTCTTCCAAAAACTTGAATTGTTTTTCAAGTCTATCAGAATGTGCAATATCATCTTGATCCATACGGGCAATAATATTCGTAGAAGCCAAATCTACACCTTTATTAAGTGTTGCAGCAAGTCCCATATTGTCGTGTTTTATATATCTAATTCTCTCATCATTAAAAGAAAGAACAACTTCTTCTGCATTGTTTTTTGAGCCATCATTAACAATTAACAATTCAAAATCTGTAAAAGTTTGATTTAAGATAGAAGTTATGGCTTCTCTTAAATGTTCTTCTTCTGGATTGTATAATGGCATTAATACAGAAATTTTTGGCATTTTGTTTCCTTACTTTTTGATAAAGCCATTATATAAAACAAACAAAATCAAATCAACTGGATTATTAATTCAATAAAAAGAGAGGTGAAAGTAAAACTTTCGCCTCTCTTTTTAAATCTTTATTAGAACTTAACTAATTTTAGTCCGATTTTATTTTCCTTTTCTTTTCTTTTTTCAGCTTCTGCATCAGGAAGTTCATAGCATTTAAGGCAACGAGCTTCGTATGTTTCATCTCCACCTATCATAATCAATGGTGAATTTTTATCAGCAGGTTTACCATTAATAAGTCTTTGAGTTCTTGTAGCATGATCTGAACCACATTTCATACATACAGCATGAAGCTTATCTACTTGTGTTGCAATACACATTAATTGAGGCATTGAACCAAACATATCACCTTTAAAATCAAGGTCTAATCCAGTACCGATAACTTTTTTACCCTCATTCATCAATTGAGTAATAACAGATACGATATTTTCATCAAAGAATTGAAGTTCATCAATAGCTACTATTTGATCTTCAGGTTTAACAACACTTAAAATCTGAATCGAATGTTTAACCTTAACAGCTTCTAAAAATAAGCCATTACGAGATTCAATATAATCACCTTTTGTTCTAGTATCAACATCTGGTGAAATAACTTTAACTTTTTTCTTTGCAATAATACAACGTCTAATACGTCTAAGTAATTCTTCAGTTTTACCGCAACTCATCGGTCCGGTAATTAATTCAAAACAATATCCTTGCACGGATAAACACCCCTTCTTTTTCTAAGTCATAGTTCCGAGAGACATGACCTATAAGTATGATTATATACCTCATAAAAATCTCATGCAAGAAAGATATTAACTTTATTAAGTAAAGATTTTTTGACAAAATAAAACCGACTATTAATCAAACAGTCGGCAATTAAACCACGTATTAGAAGAGAGGAATTAGAAATTCTGTGGATTTATCTCCACACTATACATATTCCACGGTTCTAAAGTTTTATAACGATTTTTAGAAAAAATTTCAAATTTCGTTACAAATGTTAATATAAATTATATCTAACAATTAAAAAGCCCACCGTAGTGGGCTTTTTTCTATAGAAACTTTTTCGTATCGTTATACATTGCTGTTGCCAAATCCGAAGTATTTGAAAGTTCTGGATAATCTTGTCTAAAATCTTGAATATCAAAATTACCCAAATAAGAACGTAAACGAGAAATTATATCATCGTAACCATCGTATTTTTTTATTAAGTTTTCAATATATGTTTTAACATAAGATTCAATTTTATAATCCGACAAAACAGAACTTGATGTAGAATCAAATTCATCAGTCTTTTTTGTTTTATCTGTTTTATCATTTTTTTCGACTTTTGTTGCTTTTGCTTCTTTTTCTAGTTGTTTTTCTAGCGCCTTAATTTCTTTTATTGACATGTCTGATGTATCAATTTTATCAATTTTTGCCATAAGCCATCTCCTTTTTACTCTACATACTATTTATGTTCCACATGTATAAAAAGATTTCTCTAAAAAGTAATCATTTGTTACATTTTTTTGATATAATTTTAGTGATAAAAAAGAAAAGGAATATATAGATGGTAGAAATTAAAAAAGAATTTATTGAACAAGCAGAAAAAATTGGTAGAAGTTGTGAAATTTTACCAGGTGGTGTTGAAGAGCTAGCTCAAAAACTTCAATATGCAAAAGAAAATAATAAACCATTAAGAATAAAATTAGGTATGGATCCAACAAGACCAGATTTGCACTTGGGACATACGGTTGTAATGAGAAAACTTAAAGAATTTCAAAAACTTGGACACAAAATTGTTTTAATCATTGGTGGTGCAACAGCAATGATTGGTGACCCGTCAGGAAAATCTGAAACACGTCCAGCATTAACAAAAGAACAAGTAGAAATTAACGCTAAAACATATTTTGACCAAATTTCAAAAGTTCTTGACGTATCAGATATAGAAGTTGTAAACAATGCTGATTGGTTACACAAAATGAATTTTACAGAACTTTTACAACTTGCAAGCAAAGTTACAGTTGCACAAATGATGACAAGAGATGATTTTGCAAAAAGATATTCAGAAGGTAGACCAATTTCTATCCACGAATTTTTCTATCCACTAATGCAAGCTTATGATTCTGTAGAAATTGATGCAGATATTGAATTTGGTGGCACAGACCAAAGGTTTAACACGCTTCTAGGTCGTGACATTCAAACTGCTTATGGCAAAAAATATCCTCAAATGGTAATGCTTCTACCTTTAATTGAAGGTACTGACGGTGTAGTTAAAATGAGCAAATCATATCCAGAACACTGCATTTCATTGACTGATAGCGCAAATGATATGTTCGGTAAAATTATGAGCATTCCTGATAATTTAATTGTCAAATACTACGAACTTTTAACAGATGTTGAAAACTCAGAAGTTAAAAGAGTATATGACGCATTAGCAAACGGAACAGAAAATCCTCGTAATTTAAAGCTTGAATTAGCACACGTAATTACAGAACAATATCACGGAAAAGAAATGGCTGACAAAGCTCAAGAAGCTTTCATTAATGTTGTTTCAAACAAAGGTTTGCCTGAAGATATTCCAGAACATAAATTAACAGAAGCTAAAAATATTTTAGACCTATTACTTGAATTAAACTTTGTACAAAGCAAAGGCGAAGCAAAAAGATTAATTCAAGGTGGTGGTGTAAAAATTAATGGCGAAAAAATTTCTGATATGACACTAATAGTTGAAGGTTCTGATGACACAATTCTTCAAGCAGGAAAAAGAAAATTCGCTAAACTAGTAAAATAGGAAAGATTGAATATGAAAGTATATGATAACGTTTTAGAGCTAATCGGAAAAACTCCATTAGTAAAATATTCTGATAATCTATTTTTAAAACTAGAATTTTTAAACCCATCACACTCAATAAAAGACAGAGCATCTTTTTATATGTTAAAAGAAGCTGAAAAGCAAGGCTTAATCAATAAAGACACTGTCATTATTGAGCCAACTAGTGGAAACACAGGTATTGGACTTGCAATGTGTTGCGCTGTTATGGGATTAAAAATCATAATTGTAATGCCAGAAAGCATGTCACTTGAACGCAGAAAACTTATTCAAGGCTATGGTGCAGAACTTGTTTTAACACCAAAAGAAGAAGGTATGCAAGGTGCTGTTAACAAAGCAGAAGAACTAAAAAAAGAATACCCAAATTCTTTCATACCAATGCAATTCGCAAATCCTGCAAATCCACTTGCACACGTAGAAACAACTTCAAAAGAAATTTTTGAAGATACAGATGGCAAAGTCGATATTTTTGTTGCTGGCATTGGAACTGGTGGAACGGCAATCGGTATGGCAAAGGGATTAAAAGCTTTAAAACCTGAAGTAAAGGTTTATGGACTAGAACCAGAAGAAAGTCCTCTTTTAACAGAAGGTCATGCTGGAAGCCATAAAATTCAAGGTATTGGCGCAAACTTTATACCAGAAATTATGAAACAAGGCGTGCTAGATGGCATTGTAACTGTTAAAGGCGACGACGCTATAAAAATGGCAAAAGAAGTTGCAAGAACAAAAGGAATTTTATGTGGAATATCTTCTGGCGCAAACATTCTTGCAGGCAAAAAGCTTGCAGAAGAAAACCCTGATAAAATTGTAGTTACAGTAGTTTGTGACTTTGGTGAAAGATATTTATCAACAGAATTATTTGATTAATTAATAAAAAGGCGAAAATAATGTTAGATAGGGCAATACATCATATAAAAGACGACATTAAAACAATATACGACAAAGACCCTGCAGCAAGAAATATTCTTGAAGTAATCTTCTGCTATCCAGGGCTTCATGCATTACTAATGCATAGACTTTCTCATAAATTATATAAATGGAAAATACCTTTCATACCAAGATATATTTCTTTCATTATGAGAATTTTAACAGGTATAGAAATTCACCCAGGGGCACAAATTGGTGATAGATTTTTTATAGACCATGGAGAAGGCGTAGTTATCGGTGAAACAACAATCATTGGCGATGACGTGCTAATTTATCAACAAGTAACTCTTGGTGGAACAGGTAAAGATACTGGGAAAAGACACCCTACTCTTGGAAATGGTGTAATTGTTGGTGCTGGAGCTAAGGTTTTGGGTAACATAACAATAGGTGACAACAGTAGAATTGGTGCAGGCTCAGTTGTTGTAGACAATGTTCCAGAACATGCTACAGTTGTTGGTATTCCAGGAAAAGTCGTTATTCAGAAAGTTCTTGACAAAAATGGAACTCTTATGCATAACAGAATCCCTGACCCCGTTATGTGCAAAATTAACAGACTAACCTATGAAGTAAAAGAATTGCAAGAAAAATTAGGAATTGAAACTGAAAATAAATTAGCAACTGATTGCGAAAATGAGGATAAAGAATAATGAAAGCTATCGTTTTTGATAATGAATTAAAACTTGATAATAATTATGCAAAACCAGTACCAGAAAAAGGCGAAGCCTTGATAAGAGTAACTTTGGCAGGTATTTGCAATACTGATTTTGAAATCACAAAAGGTTATATGGGCTACGTTGGCGTTTTAGGACACGAATTTGTCGGCGTTGTAGAAGATGTAAACTCTGATGACAAATCTCTTGTAGGGAAAAGGGTTGTTGCAGAAATTAGCTACGGCTGTCATAAACCTGATTGCGAATGGTGTAATCAAGGTTTAGTAAGACATTGCCCTAATAGACACACAATAGGCATTTGGAGAAAAGACGGTTGTTTTGCTGAATACATAACACTTCCAACAGAAATTTTATTTGAAGTACCTGAAAATGTTTCAAACGAACAAGTTGTATTTGTAGAACCACTTGCAGCTGCTTGCGAAATTGTTGAACAACTTCACATTCAACCTATCCAAAAAGTTTTAGTACAAGGTGACGGTAAATTAGGTTTAACAACAGCCTTGGCACTAAACGCTTATAATTATGACGTAACACTAGTTGGTCGACATGAAAACAAACTTGAAGTTGCAAAAAATCAAGGTGTAAAAACAATTCTTTCAAAAGATTTAAAAATAGAGCCAACTTGGGATGTTGTTGTTGAGGCAACTGGTTCTATTGACGGATTTGAAAACGCAATGGCTTTAACTAAGCCTAGAGGAACTTTAGTTTTAAAAAGTACAGTTGCAGGTAGCAAAGAAATAAACCTTGCACCAATTGTAATCAATGAAATTACCGTTTTAGGTTCTCGTTGTGGACAATTCAAACCTGCTTTACGACTTTTAGAAAATCAAAGAATAGATTTCAAGCCTATGATTTCTGAAATCTATAATGTAGATGACGCAATTGAAGCTTTTGACAGAAATAAAGCAAAAGACTCAATAAAAGTTTTAATAAAATTTGATTAATAAACATATTTAACCTAAAATAAACTTATGGAAGTAACAGAAAAAACAAACAAGATTACCATTTTAGATAAATACCTCCTAAAACAAGTAATTGGAGTGTTTATTATGGGTGTTTGTATCTTCACTTCTATTATTTTTGCATCAGATACATTCATTACATTAATCAAACAAATTTCTGAATTCGGTATTCCGTTTAATATTGCATTAACAATGATTATCTTAAACTTGCCATCAGTATTTGTAATGACAATTCCAATGGGTATTTTACTTTCAACAGTAATGACCTTAAACAAATTGTCTTTGGCATCAGAAATCACTGTAATGCGTTCTTGTGGAATAGGCTTAAATAGAATTGCAAAACCAATTTTCATTTTTGGTATCGTAATGGCACTTTTGAGCTTTTTTATTAACGAAACAGTTGTTCCTGCAACAACAAAGGCTTCTAAGGACTTGGCTATTTGGGCATTAGGTCAAAAAAATATTCCTAATGGAAAGCAAAATTTTACATTCAAAGAACTTAGCCCGGATTTAAGTATCAAAAGATTATTCTACGTAGGTTTTGCAAAAGATAGAGTTTTGTATAATATTACCGTTTTAGATTTATCAAAAGATGATACATTACAAGTTCTACAAGCAAGAACAGGCGCAACTTCACCTGAGGGCTGGAACTTTAATAAAGGCGCTATTTATACAATTACAGATAATAATAACGAGGTTTTAAATACAACTTTCTTCGAAAACTCAGTTGCACAATTTGGTGTTGATTTAACAAAAGAAATGAATAAAAACGTAGGTCAAGAACAAAACTTCCTACAATTAGTAAAATATTTAGCAACAACAGATATTCAAGACGAAGAATTGAAACGAAGCTTGAAAATCCAATTGTTTGAAAAAATAGCCATGCCAGTAACGACTTTAGTCTTTGTATTAATCGGTGTACCTCTAGCAATTACACCACCTAGAGTTCGTTATAACAGAGGTTTCTTGTTTAGTATTATGATTTTATTCTTGTACTATGTACTAAGAGCACTTGCCGTATCATTTGCAGAATCAGGAACAATCTCAGGATTTTTAGGTGCTTGGCTTCCAAACTTTATACTTACAATTTTTGGTATTTGGTTGTATTACAAAAAAGTTTATACAATTAATTAATCTACTTAGACAAAACAAAAAAGACAATACTAAAGTATTGCCTCAAAAAAGTTTAAGGGAAATTAGTTTATTAATATTTGGGAAATTAAAAAATCTTTTTACATATGCATTTCGAACTTACGAGCAACTTTTGGTTCAGATGCATTTAAGATGCTTGAAGTCATGATGCTTTCGTGTTCGATGCTTTGAATTTGTTTTGATACTTTGCCACTGAATACATCGTCATTTGTAGCTAAGTATGATTGAATTGCGTTTAAATTATTTGCAGTTGCTGCTTTAACTGTTGCAGAAATTTTTTCTAAAGTTGTTTCAGGAACACGAACATTCAAACCAAATGGTTTATAAGAAGTTAAACCTTTGTTTTTGAATAAATCGTTATTGAAAATATTGTTTGTTGTTGTTGCCATTTTAAATATTTCCTTTTCCCTTACAAATTATATATCGGCACATCCACATGATATATTTAATGATTTGAGGCAAAATTCATAAAAAGTTTACATTTATTTACATAAAAAATCAAGATGGCTATTTCTTCTTAAAAACGTAAGCCGTAAAACTATCGTATAGCAAGCCTTTTGGGGAATATTCATTTTTTATAAAATCACAAATTTCAAATCCATAATCGTTACACATACTCTTAAAGTAGTAGTCCGAAGTCGGAAAATTGTGCAAGATTATGTAATCAGGTTTATTATTTTTCAATGAATTAATCAAACGAGATTCACCAAAAGTTTCTACATATAATGGCAAATAAGAATTGTAATAATCGTCACTTACACGGTTTGTTAAATAATTAAAGAATAAACCTTCTGGTAAAATCAAAATCTTGTCTGTCGGTTTTGTGTTTTCATTTATAAATTTAATAATATTATTTGAAGTATCTTTATATAAAGATGTTACATAAATTTTACCCATACTTGTTTTTATTGGATATGTAATTTCTTTTCTTGTTGGTAAGTTATAAACAAAAAACGCTATTGATACTAAAACTAAATATATTGATACAAATTTTTTAAAATCTTTTTTGATAAAACAAATTGTTGCTATCAATAAAATTGGTATAAAAAATACACCATAAGAATTTAAGGCAGTTGCCCAAAAAACTTTTAAAGAAACTAAAAATGCTGATATAGAAAGAACTTTAACATCTTGAGATTGTTTTTTTAAGAAAACACACATTAATACAAATAATACTAATGGTAAAAATATAAATGTTTCAAGAGATGCTAATTTAAAAGTAAAGAAAACAGCTAAAGCATATAAAAAATAAGCTTTAATTTTACTTTTATCTATAAAATATGTACCGTTATAAATTAACGCTATAGGAAAAATTGTCATTAAAAAATTTCTAGTTAACAAGCCCAAAGTCTGCTTTTGAAAGGTTAATCCTGAAATTGAATAAAAATAATTAAGCGTATTTGTTTTAGACATTGCATAAATATCTTTTAAATTACCAATCAAATCCTGCAATCCTAAACCTTGCAAAAACAAAATTTCAAACAAAATAAAAGGTGCAATTATTAATGTTACAAATGAAACTATATTTTGTTTTATAGAAAGTTTGTTCTTAAAAGCTACGTAAATAAAAATTAAACAGTACGGAAGGAACTCATATTTATTTGATATTGCTAAACCTGCAAAGAAGGTACTTAAGTAATATAAAAAAGAATTATTCTTACGAATAAATTGAATTAATAAATATATTGAAATCAGACAAAACGCCATGCCATAAGTCATTGAGAAGGAATATGGAAAAACATAATTAAAGACATGGAAGGAAAAACCACCTATAATTATTGTTATAGACGCAATTGAAAAAGCTAAAAATTTGTCAAAAAATTGTCTTGATAATAAATATACACAGGCAACAATAACAGACATAGTTAAAACACCTGAAAGATATAATACATTTATATTTAAGCCAAAAAATTTAAATAAAAAAGCGTTGTACAAATATGCAAATGGACCATAAATATTAAACAAATCCTTGTATAAAACAGCACCTTCTAAAATTCGTTTTGGATAATATACTTCTCTACCAGAATCAATTATTAAACTTCCTTGATGAGCATAAGATAGCCCAAAACCCAATAAAGATAGCAATATTAAAGAAATTATGTATTTATATTTTAAACAAAAATTTTTCATATATTAATAGAATTTAACAAAAAGAATTAAAAAAGGCAATTTATTCTAAAAAAAATACTTTATAAAAGAGTGTAGTTTAGGAGTAAGGTTAAATGCAAGATTTAAGTTATTTGGCAACAGGTGGAGTTCTTAATTTCGACCCAAACGCATACTTAAATTCACCAGTAGTTGGTAATACAAACCCATACAGTCAAATTGGTTTGTTGCCACAAGGTACAAAATTGCAAAACCAACCTGCTAAAGACGGTTTTGTTTCTAAGAATAAAGAAACAATTAAAAAAGTTGCAGCTGGTGTAATTTTAGCTGGCTTGGCAGCTTTTGGTATCTACAAGTGCAAAAATGGTGCTTCAAAAATTGCAGACGCTATCTCTAAAAAAGGTGAAACAGTAACAAAAACTGCAACAGAAACTTTAAACCAAGGGAAATCTTTTTTAAGCAATTGTGTAGATAAAGTAACAAAATTTTTCAAAAAATAACAAATTTAACCAAATAACTAAACCAAAAACCAATCTTAGAGGTATTATTTTATAATACCTCTTTTATTTTTAAAATAAAAAAGACTTCCTTAAGGAAGCCTTTTTCAAAATTATCTGATATTTTCTGCACTTGAATGAGAAACTGGTCTTGTTGAACGATCTTCTTTTGGTCGACCAGATTCATATAAACTTTTAATTTTAGTAGTTGTTTTATATAAAGAACTTTCTTTGTCAGAATGCATTGTAGAGCTTGAGCCAAAAATTGAACCATCTCTGTCTGAATCTCTTCTGTGTGCAGCATCAAAACTTCCAACTGTTGCCAAAGCATCAAGTGCAACAGTTACACCATCACCTCTTCCAGTAACAAGGTCATTTGAAATACCAGCAACACCTGACAAGCCATTAAATACATCACCAGCTTTACTGTTTTTGATGCGAACTGCATTTGATACAGCTGATAAGCCGTCTGAAAGTGCAGCACCCATATCGCCTTTCATCATGTCCTTAGTTGCCTTAGACGCATCCTTTACGGTATCACCAACAGAAATTGCTGTATTCAAAATATTTTTGTGTTGACTTGCAAAATTAGAAATTGCTTGAACTTGAGCATTACTTTGCATTGGCAAAGCCCCGACGCCTTTTATTAAAGAAGCAGAAGAAGTAATAGTCTTACCAACTGCAGATATAGCACCCGCTACATCACCTTTTGCAACATTTATTGCAACACTAGAAACATTTGCAGCTGTGCTTAAAACTTTTGAAGTAGTAGATATTGTACTACCAGTTGTTTTTAATACAGTACCAACTTGTGTAACAGTAGTTCCAATACCTGTTACAGAACCACCAGTTGCAGTAGTAGTCACACCACCGGCAGTAGTTGTACCACCAGCAGCTTCAACTGGTACACCAGCACCAAATACAGGGATTAATGGAATACCAATCGCTGTTAAAGTAGCACCGATACCTGTTAAAATACCACCGGCAGCAGTTGTTGTTGCACCGGCAGCAGTTGTTGTTGCACCAGCAGCTTGTACACCGACACCAGCAGCGTTAAGAATAGTACCTGTAACATCAAGAGTTTGTGCAACTGTCGCTACTTGTTTTGTAGCTCCCGAAAATTGAGTCAACAAACTGTCATCAGCTTGAGCTTGTTGTTGGTCATTTTGAGCTTGCATTTGTTCAGCTTGAAGTTGTTGCTGAGATGCCGCTGCAGTTGATTTCATTTCTTCAGCTATTGCATTTGATTGTGCTATTTCAGTTTGAATTTTTTGTTCATTACTTTGAATTTGTTGAATTTTATCATTTACTGCAACCAAAGTACTATCGATACCAGAATTACCTTTAGATTCAATATCTTGAATTTCAGCACCGGTTTTTAAAGACAAAGCACTATGCATGCCAGAACCTGTACCATCATTACCTTGTAAAGCATCCAATTCAGCAGCCGCTGCTTGACTTTGTGCAATTGTACTTTGCACTTTAGATTGAGAATTACTCAATTTTGCCTTACTTTGTTCTGACTTAGCATTTGCTTTTGCACCTGTCTGTTCAACTTTAGCTTGCGAACTTTGAGCTTTTTGTTGTTTATTCTTTGCCTTTGCACTAACACCTTGTGCACCAGCTTGAGCAGATTTTATATCCATTCCAGAAGCTTGTTGTTGTTGCTGTTCAGCTCCAGTTTTTTTAGACTCGGCATCTCCTTTCTTACCTTCTGCGTCTTTTACATTTGTTCTTGCCTTATCAAGCTTTCCGTTAGTGTCACTAATTTTTGATTTAGCCTGTTTTCCTGAGTTTTCTGCCTTATTAAGTTGTGACAAAATTTGTTTTTGATTATCTTCACCACCAAAAACAGAGTTAATCTTTGAAATTGCATTCAAAGCTAAGCCAGACATACCAGAAGATACTTTACTCTTAGCTTCGCTTAAATCAATATCGCCTATGTTTCCTATTGATGGAATGTTTGCGCTCATTTTTTGCTCACCCTTTTTTTAAAATCTAGAGACATTTTACATTTTCATGTACGGCAAAAAATTTTAAAACTTTAGAAAAAATTAGAAAATGTTAAGAATTTTTAACATAAAATTTCAAGCTATTACATGCTTACAGGACTATTATGATTCAAACAAGTTATTAATTTTGTTAGTAATATCTTGAGGATCGATTTCGTTAGTAACTTTATTAATATCTTGTGCTATTTGATATAATTTAGCTGCTTCAATCTTGTCACCAACAACAGTAATTGCACGAGCTAAGTTAAAATGTGCTAATGCATAATTTGGATTGCATTCAATTGATTTTTTAAACAAATCAATTGCTTGTTGAACACGACCTAAATCATCAAGATAAATAACACCTAAGTTATTGTATGCAATATCGTAATTTGGGTCATTTTCAATTGCTAATTCATATTCTTTAATTGCTTCATCAGTGTCACCTTTACCCCAATGTAAGAAACCTAAGTTACAATGAATTTTAGCATTTGTAGGCTCTAAATCTAATGCACTTCTATATACAGTCAAAGCATTTTCATAATCTTCTTTGTCATAGAAAGCAGAACCTAAATTTACGTATATATCAATATCTTCTGGAGTAAGAAGATACGCACTTTGGTATGCACTAATTGCAGCATCCAAATCTTTTTTGTTTTCTTGATATACAAAGCCTAAAGTTTGTGTAATTACAGAAGTCCAAACTCTGTTTGGATTTAATGTAATTGCAGATTGATAATGAGAAATAGCTTCTTTAATTTCACCTTTAACATAATACAAGTTTGCCAAATTCGAATGAAATTCTGGCATTGTAGGTAAAATTGTAATTAATTTTTGATAAGTTTCAATAGCACTATCATAATCGCCTTGTTCTTCATACGCCTGACACAAATGACGATATGCAGGAATATTCAAGCTATCAATCCAAATTGCCATTTTATATTCTGTAATAGCATTGTCATATTGACCAATTGTTCTATAAATATCACCTAAAAGGCAATACAAAGGAGTAAATCCTGGAGCTTTTTCAATTGCATCAATATAAATATCAATAGCTTTTTCTAAACCTCTTGTTTGTACCATATAATAACCTTTTACCAAAACTGGTAAAAATTTTAGATATGATAATGATTTGAATAAATTTTTGATAGCAAAATTGTCAAATGGCAAAGTTATGAAAGACAAAAAGCCTTCCCATTTAGATGCCCACCATTTTGCAGGATTTCTGTGTGCAGATAATTTGTAAATATTGTGCAATAAGCAATGTGCAGAAGAGCTAGTCCAAGGCGAAACTTTAACGGCTTTTTTCGCATTAAACACTGCTTCTAAAAATCTTGCTTTTTTAGTATAAGTTTCTGCTAATAAATAATAAGCTTTGCCTAATTTTGCATCTTTAGAAATTGCAGTATTTAAGTAATTTATAGCTTTATCTAAGTCACCTTTAAAATATTGAGCCTGACCTATTTTGAAATAAATTTCTGCAGAATTAATATAAGTTTCTAATGCACGTTGATATTCAGTAATTGCTTCATCAATATATTGATAAGTATTTGAGATATCCAAGTGCCATTCAAGATATAAATCGCCTAATTTGATATGTAAATCAGGATTTGTAGGATCTTTTTCTAACAAAAGTTGGCAACGCTCAATTTCTTGTTGAACTTTGCTCTTTTTACTTTTATCGTTAAATTGTCTATCTAAGTTTTCTATATCTTTTTGCTTCATATACTAATCTTGTTTTCTATTAAGAATGCCCTCTATTTTAAAACAAATTTTAATGATTTTGTCTTTATCTTCTTCTTTAATTTTAGTGAATTTTACACCATATTGCAGAGGTGGAAGATTTGTTTTAGGGACAAGAACCCCTTGTGCAATTATTATATCATCAAACAAGTTAATTTTAAAGGTAATTGTTTTATTGTAAGGTAGCTCTTGTTTTGACTCAATTTTAAGTCCACCACCACCGATATCAATGGTTTCAGCCTCAACAGTAAATCTTTCAAATTCACACTGCAATTTAGTTGCAAACTCAACCATATCATCACGATTTAAGTCACCACTTTCTTTAACTAACTCGTCATATTCACAATCAACAATTGTTTCCATTGGAACACGAGTATAAACACGACGTTGCATAACTTGTGCAGACTCTTCGTTGTATTCCAATGTAAAATCATCGTTTTCTGGTGAAGTCAAAACTAACGCAGTGTACAATAAAACACCTGCTCTAGTAAAAACTTTTGTCTTAACTTCTTCACCTTCTTGCAAAATATCAAGGTGTTGTTGCCAATCTTGAGGCTGAGTAAGAACAATTCTGTCTGGATAAACAACTCTAATGTAGCAAGAAATAGCCCTTTCGCCATAAGGTGTGTCAAATAAAATATTTAATTGTTGATTTGGTTGTAAATTTGTCATGAGTTTATTCTAAATAATATACGTAAAAAAAGCAACTTTTTATAGTATAATTTACGTATGGAAATAAACAATCTTAAAAATAGAATAAATAAAAATAAGGAGTGTCTTTGACTTAGAAAAACTTTCAAAGGAATTAAAGGAGATTGAAGAAAAACTTCAAAGCCCAGAATGCTGGTCAAATCAAGCACTAGCAAACGAACTTGGACAAAACTCACGAGAGATAAAAGATACTTTAGAAAAATTTTCAAAATGGGAAGAGATAATTTCTGACGCAGAAATTGCAGACGAATTAAAAGATGAAGATTTAATAAAAGAATCAGAAGAAAAAATTTTAGAATTAGAAAAAGAACTTGATAGCTTTGAAGTAAAAATGATGTTAAGTGGCGAATACGATAGCGCAAACGCAATTTTAACAGTAAATGCAGGCGCAGGGGGTACAGATGCTCAAGACTGGGCAAGTATGTTACTTAGAATGTATTCACGCTGGGGTGAATCAAAGGGCTACAAAGTTGATTTACTAGAAAAATCAGACGGTGAAGAAGCAGGCATAAAATCTGCAACAATAAAGCTAACAGGCAAGTACGCCTATGGTTATGCAAAAGCCGAAAAAGGTGTACATAGACTTGTTAGACTTTCACCTTTTAATTCAAGCAACAAAAGACAAACAAGCTTTGCCTCAGTTGAAGTTAGTCCAATTATTCCAGACTTTGAAAAGAAAATAATTATCCCACCAGAAGATATTGAAGTAGATACAATGCGTTCTGGTGGTGCAGGTGGACAAAATGTTAATAAAGTCGAAACAGCAGTAAGAATTGTCCATAAACCAACTGGTATCGTTGTAAGATGTCAGCAAGAACGTTCACAACTTCAAAATAAAGAAAATGCAATGCAAATTCTTGCGTCAAAACTTTTGGAAATAAAACAACAAGAGCACGAAAAAAAACTTGCCGAACTAAAAGGCGAAAACTTTGATATAAATTTTGGTTCACAAATTCGTTCTTACGTTTTCCACCCATACAAAATGGTAAAAGACCACAGAACAGGCTACGAAACAAGTGATGTAGAAGGAACAATGAACGGAAACCTTGACGGTTTTATTGAAGCATTTTTAAAACAGTAAAATTCTGTTATAAATTTTGTTGGGCAAGTTTGCCCAACCTACAAACTCGAAATAATGTGATAGAATAAATGTAATTCGGTTTTGCTAAATGAACAATAAAATGCCTGCGAAGCAGGCAAAAAAAAACTCTCTTACGAGAGGCTACTTCTTTCTATATGTCCTAATCTTTATTTAGTGTTATGTGTTATATATTTAGGAGTTTATATGAGAGTAAATGTATTAGTGTTTAAATAACACTTTTAAAATCCACATCTATATAATACAATCTAAAAAGTTTTAAGTCAACCTTTTTATTCATTAAAAAATAAGGATTTCCGTAAAATAAGCTAATAGTGTCAAAAACACACTTTACAAAAATTCACATTGTCAGTTTTCTGTTATTTTATTAATTTAGTAAACTTTTTATTAAAATTTTTCCTATTTTTATAAATTGTGCTATAACCATATTAACGACTTACTTATTATTTTATAAAGGGGAATTTTATGAACAAATACGTTGAAAAAGTTTTAGAACAAACAAAAAAGAAAAATCCTAATGAACCAGAATATCTTCAAGCTGTTGAAGAAGTTCTTATGTCAATTGAACCAGTTGTTGAAAAACATCCAGAATTTGAACAACTTGGAATTTTAGAAAGAATGGTTGAACCTGAAAGAATTATCACATTCCGTGTTTCTTGGGTTGATGACAAAGGTCAAGTTCAAGTTAACCGTGCATTCCGTGTTCAATACAGTTCACTAATTGGTCCATACAAAGGAGGCTTAAGACTTCATCCTACAGTTAACCAAAGCATTATGAAATTCTTAGGTTTTGAACAAATTTTCAAAAACGCTTTAACTGGTCTACCAATTGGTGGTGGTAAAGGTGGTTCTGACTTTGATCCTAAAGGCAAATCAGACAGAGAAATTATGGCATTCTGCCAAGCGTTTATGACAGAGTTACAAAGACATATCGGTCAAGATGTTGACGTTCCTGCAGGTGATATCGGAACAGGAGCTAGAGAAATCGGCTACATGTTTGGTCAATTCAAACGTATCAGAAATGCTTATGAAGGTGGCGTTTTAACAGGAAAAGGTTTATCTTACGGAGGTTCACTTGCTAGAACAGAAGCTACAGGCTTTGGTCTTTCATACTATATGCGAGAAATGTTAAAAGCTAATGGCAACCAAGCATTTAACGGCAAAACTGTTACAATTTCAGGTTCTGGTAACGTTGCAATTTATGCTTGCCAAAAAGTTACTGAACTTGGTGGTAAAGTAGTTGCTATGAGTGATTCAAATGGATGCATCTATGACGAAAACGGTATTGACTTAGAATTAGTAAAAGAAATCAAAGAAGTTAAACGTGGAAGAATTAAAGACTATTTAGAAAAACACTCAAACGCTAAATATCTGGAAAGAAAAACTGAAGATTCACCAATTTGGACAATCAAAACAGACATTGCACTTCCTTGCGCAACTCAAAACGAAGTAACCTTAAATTCTGCTAAAAAACTTGTAGAAAACGGTGTAATAGCAGTTGGCGAAGGTGCTAACATGCCTTGTACAAAAGAAGCAACAGAATACTTCTTAGAAAAAGGTGTTCTTGTTGGACCTGCCAAAGCAGCTAACGCAGGTGGCGTAGCAACTTCAGCTATCGAAATGAGCCAAAACTCAATGAGATATTACTATACATTTGAAGAAGTTGATAAAAAATTAGACGGTATCATGACAAACATCTTCAAATCTTGTAAAGATGCAGCTGAAGAATATGGTTTTGGCAACAACTACGTTGCTGGCGCAAATATTGCAGCCTTTGTTAAACTTTCAGAAGCAATGAAAGCTCAAGGCGTTGTATAATTTGTAATAATTTATCAAACAGAGGGCGAAGCCGTAGGCTTCGCCCTCTGTTTTGTTGGGGTAGAAACCCCAACCTACGAATAAATAAAAAATAACCCTCACCGATTTTTACGCACTCATAAATTCGTGCAAAAAATCTCCTCTCCCCTATTTTTGCATAAACAAAAATGTGGCGAGGGGAATAAGCCTATTCACAACTCATCACACACCAATTACGCAACAAGAGATAAATGTTTATGACCAGAAGTACGTTCTTGTTGAGCTTCTGTTTTTACTTGTTTTCTTGTTTTTAAACCATATTTAATCAACGCATTATTTGCTTCTTTTTTAGAAATTTTTAATTTAGAAGTATCTAATTTTATTTCGCCATTAGATTCGTTTTCAATTGTTTTAGCAATAACGACAGGATACGCTTTAAAATCTTTCATAGCTTTTTTATTATTAATTTTATCAATTACGCCATCCATGTATTTTTGCATGTTTTCTTTAACTTCTGGATGCATTTTTATCCATTCAGAAAATGGTGTATTTCTACGTAGAGAATTTGCACCACGAGAAGCATAGATATAGTTTGAAATATCATTTGCACCAGCTTTAGAACCATCTTTAGGATGTCTGCATTTTACATGCTCAATTGAACCAACTGATGACTCTACTAATGCCAAACCCAATTGCCAAGAATTTTTTTCAACTCTTGTTCTCGGATCTTTTTGAGTAAATTTAACAATAAAAGAACTTACTGTATCATGTGCTCTAGGTAAACCTTCAGCGATACTTTTCAATTCTTCTGCCTTGTCTTGCTCCTTCATATCCTTAGTAATATTGCCCAATTTTTCCATAAATCTTCTTCTACGGAAGATGTAGTTTTCATTTTGTTTATCAATGATATCTTTTGTTTCAAACAAAAAATTTAAAACTTTTTCAGAATCTTTTTCATCCTTGATTTTAACACCAGCCATTTTATCAAGAACATCATACTCGATATGTTTAGTTTTTTCTAAATGCTCGCCTCTAACCAAATTCAAATTTTGTCTAAGTGTTTTGTCTGGATATTTTTTGCTCAATTTTTCTAATATGCCAAAAACTTCTTTATTAACAGGTTGCATTCTGTCCTCAAAAGGTTTTAATAATGCTATTGCTTGAGAACTTTTACCTGATAAATTTTCTTTATTAAGGTGAGAAATTTCTCTACCATTAATCATAGGAACACCTGTGTAAGGACAAGGCACTCCACCTAACTCTCTAATTGCTCTACCGTCTTTTGTATCATCGACCGAAGTAAAAGAAATATTTGATGCAGAACGTACAAAAGTATCTGATTGCAAACCATTCATTTTAATAGGATTTGACTGGTATGCAACAGCCTTAATTTGAACCAAATTCGGCATGTACATATTAATAGGATTGAGCATACTATTTATAGTATCCTCAATCCTAATTATTGCTA
>SAMEA104315433__coassemble_291_pt1 | contig 25899 bp, 14 predicted proteins | sample SAMEA104315433__metabat2_high_PE_030 | metagenome-assembled genome bin SAMEA104315433 (sample SAMEA104315433) | gut metagenome | biome: Monkey gut; feature: monkey-associated habitat; material: faeces | place: China | collected 2013 | reverse complement strand
TGGTAAGGGTTGCGCACTAAGAGCAAAAGGATTAGGTGCAAACGTTATCGTATGCGAAGTTGATCCATTAAAAGCCTTAGAGGCCGTAATGGAAGGTTATAGAGTTATGCCAATTGCAGAAGCTGCTAAAGAAGGCGATATCTTTATTGCTGTTACTGGTGATAAACATGTTGTTGATGTTGAACATTTGTTGAATATGAAAGACGGCTCTTTTGTTGGTAACTGTGGACACTTTGACCACGAGATTAATGTTAAAGGCTTAAGAGAACACGCCGTTGAAATTAAACAAATCAGACCAAATCTTGAAGAATATAAATTAGATAATGGTAAATCAATTTACGTTATTGCAGAAGGTAGATTAGTTAACTTAGTTGCAGCAGAAGGCCACCCTGCAAGCGTAATGGATATGTCTTTTGCAAACCAAGCTTTAGGTATTGAATATCTTGTTAAAAACCAAGGCAAATTACCAAATAAATTATTAACTCTACCTGAAGAAGTTGATATGATGATTGCAAAGATTAAACTTGAGTCTATGGGCGTTAAAATTGATACTTTAACACCTGAACAAGAAGAATATTTACATTCTTGGAAAATATAAGATTTTATAAAAGAAGAGGGCGAAGCCGTTGGCTTCGCCCTCTTCTTTTTGCAGTTTTTCTTATTCCTATTGTATATATCCCATTTACAAATTATAATATGAGTATGAATATTAATTTTAAGTATTTATTTTTTAGCATAATATTTGCCCTATCGATTATAGGGATATTATTTTTCGGCTATATTTTTATCACTAATTTACCTAAAATTAATTTTACAACACCAACTGAAAATATTAACACAGCACAAGCTATTCCAAGTTCTAATAAAATAAAAACCGAATTAAATCAAGCATTTGCAGTTTTTAATAAAAATTTTAATTCAAACTCTGAAAACATCAATCAAATAAATAATATGCTTTCTTATGGCGTGCTTACTTCAGAAGAAGTCGCAACAAGATTTTTGGATGTTACTTATTCAGAACGTTTTGGAATAGAAAAGACTACAAAACAAAAGCTTGCTTACAAACTAGGTTTCGTAAATAGATGCAAAGATGCAAGTTGTTTTTCTAAAAACAGCATCGATGCTTACGACCAACCTTTAATACCACAACTAAAAAATAAAAATTATTCTTACGTAAAACTAAAAGATGGAACAAGTTATGCCTTCACATACATTATGTCATCTTGTAAAACCATCAATGGGGGGTATGATAATGGCTGTGGGTATGGATATGTAGATATAAACGGTAAAAAAAAGCCAAATATCCTAAATGTTGATATTTTTCAATTTCGTTTGATTCGTAACCCTAAAAACGGAACAATAAAAATGGTTCCATTCTATAATGAAAAAACATATCCAAACACAAGAGAAGAATGTTACATAAAAGGTAGTAGTTGTACAAACTACGCATTAAAAGGAAATACTGATTATATTACAAATAGACGTTTAACAGCTTGTCAAAAAAAATCTAAAAAAGAAGTGTGGTTAGACGAAGAAGAGAATTGCTGTATTTCTGATAACACAAAAGCTTGCTGTGAATCACGTTCTCCATTAAAAATTAGAAAAAACGGAAAATTTATTGAAAAAGATTATATGGGTGCAACAAAAGATTTATGTTGCTACGATAAAAATGATTCTGAAGTCTGCTGTAAAGCTTTAACTGGAGCAGACGGATATATGCTAAAAGGAAAATGCATTTCAGGAACAATTAAAACACCACTAGAAGAAGGTAAATTTAATTTTGTCCTACAATCAAATTCAAATCAAGGTTCAGCATATTTAATAACAAAAAAAGTTTCTTATAAAATCTTTAACATAAGTGGAAAGAAAACGGTTAATGCGCTTAATCTTAATCCAAAAGAAGATTATATCTTATATTCAAATTACGAGAACTACGGCGCAAAACTTAAGATAGTTAGAGGTTCTTGCAAACTTAAAGACTTTGGTAGTAATTATTATATTATTTCAAACAAAAAAGCAGGAGATACTTGTGTTGTAAGTTTTGGAACATCTAAAAACAAAACAACAATAAACTCTAACTCTCAAAAAATGCAAGAATGTACTGACTGTTCAAAAGAAATTGCAAAAGGAACATACTTGCCTTGCTGTAAATAAGGATAACAACCTATGAATTCAAAAATAAAATTAATATTAGCTTTTATAACTGCACTTATCTTTTTAGGGTTGATGTGGAGTGCATTGTCAATTTATAAATACCTAACTCCTAAAAGAGATGCATTTTTTCAAAGTGTAGAAAAATCGGCTCAATTTTATAATGAAGAAACATTAAAATCCAAGCTTGATAAGGCTTTAGATAATTTTTATATAGTTGCCAATAAAGATAAAACTAAAAACAAAAAAGACAGAGAAAGTTTTAAAATAAATAATAAATACTTTGAAAACCTTTTAAAATCTTCTGTTGAAACTTGTAATGACAATTGTTTTGGAAAAGAATACAAAAATCTTGCAGACGAAAAAATACCTAATATTTATGACAAAAAGAATTTTTCTTTCAAAATAAAAGATGCTTCATACACATTTAACATAAGTAATTCAGCCTGTATGTTAGAAAATAGCACAACTTCTCACATCTGCGGCTTTGGATACATTGATATAAATTCATCAACTGAACCAAATAAATTAGGCTATGATGTATTTAACGTATCACTTTTTGCAGATAACAAAGGTTCATTTTTCTTTGCGCCAACTAATACCATAGAAATAGCTAAAATAAGATGCACTGTAGATAACGGTTATGATTGCATTTCTTTTGCATTAAACAAGGATTTATCTTATATGAAAAAACTTGATGCATCTAAGAGCGCTTATAAAATTTCAGAAAAACCATATTTTGACATCTATAAAATTCCAAATAAAAATGAATTCGTATTTTATAATTATTCAGGATACAAAGGCAAAGTTACACTTATAAGTTTTGTTGAAAATTTGTTTAAAATAATTAAATATAAAATGTTATCATTATAAAATTAAGCAAAAAAAAACTCCTTAAAAGGAGTTAAAAATTTCTATAGGAAGGGAAGGTAATTAGGGTAGGTTTGTAGAATTTCTCTCTCTTATAAAATACGTACTAATTGCTCGTGTCTCAATTAATGTCTCTCGTATCTTACATATATATAAAGTATTTCTAATACACTCAATTTCAGCATGTCTAAATTTCGTTACAAAGCTTAATAATTACTTTGGGTGATGAAAATTATGAAAAAATAGTTTAAAATGCAAATATGATGATGACAATTTGGTATCACTCTTTAATAAAACCACCAATTACCCCACCAGAATGGGTATTTACCACTACTTGGTCAGTTTTATATTTATTTATGGCAATTGCATTTGTAATTGTTTTTAGAAATTTTGAATTCAAGGACAAAAAGAAAGCATTAGTCTTATTTATAATTCAGCTTTTGCTAAATCTATCATGGACTCCTGCATTTTTTATACTAAACAATATTGGATTGTCACTTGTAATTTGCGCATTTTTACTAGTTTTTGTAATACTTACAATGATAGAATTTTTCAAACACTCAAAAGTAGCAGGATATTTATTTATCCCGTACTTATTATGGGTAGCGTTTGCATTATGGTTAACTTTTCAGTTCTTAATTTTGAATTAAAAAATTAGCTCTTGAAACAGCTTGATTAACTGAGAATTTAATATCTTCTTTCGCAATAATACCTTCTAAACCCATCTTTAAAATTTTAGCTGCTAAGCGTTTATTTTTAAGCACTAGTAAGATTTTAATATCTTTGTCTTGCAATTTTAAAATTGTATCTTCTAACGCAAATACTGCAGATATATCAAAAGAATTTAATTCAGAACAATCAAGAACAATTGCTTTGCTATCAAAAGATTCTTCAACTTTAGATACAAGTTGAGCAGTTGAACCAAAGAAGAAAATACCATTAACTTTTAGAACAGTAACTTCGCCATTTTTGCAATCAAGAGTACAATCACTTAATTCTCCTGCGTCTTCAAGATTAACCTCAAAGTGTTTTGATACTTTTACAGCGAATAACAATGCTGAAAGAACAATACCAACACCGACAGCAAAGATTAAATCATATAAAACAGTTAATAAGAACACTGCAATCATAACGATTAAGTCTGATTTTGGGGAAAATTTTATAACTTTTAAATACTTGTAATCAACGATATCAATACCAACTTTTATTAATATAGCTGAAAGAATTGCCATAGGAATTTGAGATGCCAATGGGGCAAAGAATAAAATAATACTTACTAAAAATAATGAATGGACAACCCCAGAAAGATTACCAGTAGCACCTGCCTTGATATTTACAACTGTTCTCATTGTAGCGCCTGCACCTGCAAGACCACCAAAGATACCAGAAATTGCATTACCAAGACCTTGTCCAAAAACTTCTTTTCTTGAATTATGTTTTGTTTTAGTAATGGAATCAGCAACAAGAGATGTTAGAAGTGAATCGATACAACCCAAAATTGCAAGTGAAAATGCTGCAGGAAGAATTGCTTTTAATTCTGCAAACCCAATCATACCAATTTTTACTGATGGAAAAGTTCTAGGAATTTCGCCAATTGTAGCAACATCAAACTTCATCATCACACTGAATATTGTACAAAGCACCAATGCTATTAAACTTGAAGGTACTTTTTCATTTATTTTTTTAGGAGTAAAAAATACTATCAATAGAGTTAAAATACTCAAAATCAAAGCTTGATAATTAATAGCATCTAAATGTTTTACAAAATAAACAATATGTTCAATAGGAGCACCTGTGTAATCCATACCAAAGAAAGGAGTTAGTTGAAGTAAAATGATAATAACCCCGATACCTGTCATAAAGCCTGAAATTACAGGATAAGGAACATATTTAATCAAATTAGCAAGTTGAGTAAAAGATATAGCAATCTGAATTAAACCTGCTAAAAATATTGCCATAAAAATAGTAGAAGGATTGTCAGGAAACAAAAGTACAAGACCAGCGACAACGACAGTCATAGGACCAGTTGGACCAGAAACCTGAGTAGGAGTTCCACCAAAAAGTGCTGCGAAGAAACCTACAAAGATTGCACCATACAAACCAGCAGTTGCACCAAGTCCACTTGCGACACCGAATGCTAAAGCCAAAGGTAAAGCAATAATGCCTGCTGTTATACCACCGAAGAGATTTCCCTTAATATTAGAGAAAAATTTTGTATTTTCCATTTTCAATCCTTTACTAATTTTGATTATTTAACTAATCCAAATTAAACATTTTCTTAATTTCTCTACGTTTAATTTTAGATGTTGCAGTTCTTGGCATTGGTTCATTCATCAAGAAGATATTGTTAGGTCTTTTGAAGTGAGAAAGTTGTTTAGACATTTCTTTAACTTCATATTTCACGAATTTTTCAACATCTTCAAGATTTCCACCACGTTCATCATAGATATGTTGTTTTGGTCTTACAAATACGTAAATATCTTCACAACCGTCTTTTTGACCGTTTTTACGTTTAGCACCAAGAGCGCAAACTTCTTGGAAGTTTGGATTTTTTTCAAGAAGTGCTTCGATTTCTTCTGGGAATACTTTTTTACCACCAGAAAGTACAATCATATTTTTGATACGACCAGTAATCCAAATGAAACCGTCTTTATCAATTTTAGCAATGTCACCAGTATGTAACCAACCATCAGGAGTGATAACTTCATCTGTCATATCAGGTTTGTTGTAATAACCTTTCATAACGTTATCACCTTTAACAAGTAATTCACCTGTTTCTGGGTCAATTTTTGCTGTTACATTAGAAAGAGGTTTACCAACAGAACCAAGTTTACGAGCTTCGTCTGTATTTAGAGAAACAACAGGGCTTGCTTCTGATAAACCATAACCTTCATAAATAGTCATGCCGATATTTTCAAAGAATTTAGCAGCTTTAACATCTAATGGAGCACCACCAGATAAGAAACCTTTGAATTTACCACCGAATTTTTTATGAATATCTTTAAACATTAATTTTTTAATCTTTTTGAATTTGATAAATTTAGCCAATTGATATTTGATATCAAACATTCTTCTTGCGAACATTGATTTTGAACGTATTTCATTATGAATACTTGATTCAAGAAGTTTCATAAATGCAGGAACTACAATCATGAAAGTAATTTGTTTTTCTTGCATCAATTCGAAGATATCTTTAGGTTTCAAACTCTTTGAGTAATAGATTGAAGTACCCAAACTCAAGAAAGTTAAGAAACCAACTGTCAATTCGAATAAATGGTTCATCGGCAAGATAGATAATAATCTATCATTTGGCCCCATGTTGAAACAAGGGCCCATAGCTTTAACTTGCGCTAAAATATTTCTGAAAGAAATTTCAACACCTTTAGGATTACCAGTTGTACCAGATGTATAGATAATCAAGGCAGTTGAATTGATATTTCTGTGACGCCATTTTCTATTTGGCTTGTCGTCAAGCGTGTAAATACTTGGATAATCTTTTATTGAACCTGCATCATTAATGATGATAATATGTTCAATTGATTTTATTGTTTCTTTTAATTTAATAGCCATTTGCAAGTATGTTGAAGAAACAAGCATAACTTTAGGTTGGCAATCAGAAAGAATAGAATTCAATTCATATTCAGTTAATTTAATATCAAGAGGGATAGTGATAGAACCAGCCATTGTAGATGCGAATAATGCTGCACCCCACTCAGGCATAGATTCAGAAAGGATAGATAATTTGTCCCCTTTATCGATACCGATTTCGATTAGGTAATTTGCTAATCTTTTTGATAATATATCTAAACCTTTGAAAGTTAATTCTCTCCAACCAAGGTGAGATTTCATACCTAAGGCAATGCCACCTTCAAGCTTTTTAAGTTTTTTTTCTATAAACAATAATGTATTTTCCATAGTCATTATCTCCTATAAATTTTGCCCATACGACTATACCACAAACATTACAAAATTCCTAATTTTTTGATACAATCTTTAATATGATTTTTACTTATATAACATTGTTTTTACGAATAATCTCAAACCCAGTAGCGAACGCATTTCAAAAAAAGATCGTACAGAAAAATTCAGCTATTGTGAGCAATTTTTATACGTATGCGTTTATGAGTTTGTGCTGTATTCCGTTTGCATTAAAGACTGATTGGTCGAATGTCGGGGCAAATGTTTATTATAATGCCTTTTTTGCAGGAATGCTTTGTTCTACAGGAACAGCTTGCTTGATAAAAGCTTTGCAGAGTGGAGATTTGTCGGTACTTGGGCCAATAAATTCTTATAAATGTATTGTTGGATTAGTTACGGCATTTTTATTGCTCGGCGAAATTCCGACACTGCTAGGTTTTTTAGGAATGATATTTATTATATGGGGAAGTTGGTTTGTTTTTGACGCAACAGAGGAAGGATTTTCACTTGCACTGTTTAAGAGAAGAGATATCCAGTTGAGATTTTTGGCACTGCTTTTGACAGGGATAGAAGCAGGATTTTTGAAAAAAGTTATTGTACTTTCTTCGCCTGTAATCTCTTTTTACTTGTGGTGTTTTTCGGGAGCATTGTTCTCGTTTGTACTATTGATATTATTTAGAAAAGGATTTGAAAAAGTTAAAACAAATTACTTGAAAGATTATATAATTGTAGCCACTTGCCTAGGTATAATGCAACTGTCTACAAATTACGTATTTGATAATATGAATGTTGGTTTTGCACTTGCATTGTTCCAGTTGTCGACATTGGTATCATTGTTTTTGGGATTTAAGATGTTTCACGAAAAGGATATGCTAAAGAAGATAATTGGTACTGTAATAATGATAGTCGGTTCGATATTGGTCTTGACGACATAAGGGATAGGGGTAAAATAACCCCTCACCCTAACCCTCTCCCGTAAACGGGCGAGGGAACAACAATCAAGTATTGTTGGGGTAGAAACCCCGACCGACAAACCAACAATAATTTCCTACAATTATTGTATATATTTTTGGGATAAAAATATATATAATAATCATATAGAACTTTTAAAATTAAATAGGTACAAGTGGACACCACTCATTTCTTTTTTATGACGTAACTACGTCAAGAAAGGAGGTGTAGCTTATGCATACAACGAAAACGCTAGCCGTTATGTTTTACATAATAGCGATTCTTTTCAAACAAGAGAAACTAGCGTTGTTAATTGCCATCATAACGCTAGTTTCATAATGAAACAAATAGTGGTGTAAAATATTAGCTTTTGCTAATTGCCACTTGTTACCTTTATTATAACGTATTTTTTAGACTTTCGCAAGTCTTAATACCAAATATTGAACTTTTAAGCTTCTCCCTTATTCAAGGGCGAAGCATATAAATGTTAAAAGTTTGATTGCTCTTTTCTCTCTCCTACTTGTGGGAGAGGGCAAGGGTGAGGGCGAATAAGAGGGTTTATTTTTGCAAAAGACCTTTATATAATAAGAATATGAAAAATACTAAACTTGCAAGAGTATTAAGAAAGAATTCTACTATATCTGAAAATAAATTGTGGAATTTATTAAGAAATAGACAGTTTCATAATTTAAAATTTAAACGACAATATCCTATTAGTAAATATATTGTTGATTTTGTATGTATAGAAAAATCTTTAATAATTGAACTTGACGGTGGTCAACATAATGAAGATAAAAATATTCTTATTGATAACGAAAGAACAAAAGTTTTAGAAGATTTAGGCTTTACAGTCATTAGATTTTGGAACAATGATATATTAGAAAATATAGAAGGTGTAATGGCAAAAATTGAGGAATATATTTAATTTACCCTCACCGATTTATTAAATGCTCATTTTTCGCATAAATAAATCTCCTCTCCTCTGAAATGGGAGAGGATGTGACAAAACCCTCATCAGTTCTGACGGACAGCTTCTCCCTTTATTAGGGCGAAGCATATAAATGTTAAAGGCTTGATTGCTCTTTTCCCTCGCCCACTTGTGGGAGAGGGCTAGGGTGAGGGCGAAGCAAGTTTTCCTTCGTTAAAAAAGGCGAAGTGCATAAAACAAATTATTTACATCTTTTATTTACATCTTTTATTTACAGCATCATAAACAGCACTTGAGCCATTTATAGCTTTGCAACATTCAGAAGAAGTATTTGCAGAAAAACAACAATTATTAGAAGCTTCAGCCCAAGTACCTTGAGTATGAGAGATACTAGAAGAAGATTGACTTGGAGCTTCGCAACAAGATTTAGAATTATCAGAGTAGCAACATCCACCGGCATTTCCGACCCAGCCTGCTGCGCATGATTCAGCACTTAAAAGGCAATCAGAATTAGAACCCCAACTTGTATTGCAAGTAACAGTAGTTGAACCAACAGAACAATTAGTTAGAGAACAACAAGCACCAGAGATAGTCGGAACATAAGCTCCTCTAGAGCAAGTCATAGTAAGTGTTCCAGAAGGAATAGTTATCGCTGAAGAAGATATCGTAGAACCGCCTACAGAGAATGAACAACTACTAGGAGCAGAGCTAGATAATTGAACACTTGCAGAGCCTGATACAGTACAGCCACCGTCGTTCCATTCATCTTCAGTAACAGCTAAACAGTCAATTTTAGCTTCATAAACATTTTGACAAGATCTTACAAAATACAAGTTACCTTCAGAAGTTTCTTCTTCAGGAGAAAATAATTCATAATCTGCAGAGCCAGAAGGGACTGTAATAGCTGGCACAGTACCTGATTTACATCCTATATCAAATGAAGCCGCACCGCCTGAAGCAATACATTTATTACCAGATCCAGTCTTACATTCGTCAAAGAATGAATTACCTGAAGCATCTTCAAAGTATTCAAAATTATCTGCAGTATCAGTAGAAACTGTAAAGTAAGCATTTTGACATTCTAGACAATCCATTGTTATATTAACAACCATACTTGAAGAAGTAGAATAATTAGGATCAGAACTATCAGTTATTGGACTAATAGAAAGATAGTTAGTAGTTACACCATCAGCATAAACAGTATCATCAAAATAAGTTTTAAAATCATTTCTATCTATACTAATTACTGGAGATGTGGTATTTTTACAAGCAGCAACAATTTTAGGTACGTTTGTATCCAAAGCACATGAACCAGATGCCGGAGAAGAACCTGCAGAGCATCCACCGTCTGCACTGTAATCTGTAACATACTTTGTACTTATAATAAATTTTTTAAAATTTGAAGTATCCTTAATAGTCCAATTAAAGAACCAATTGCCGGTAGTGTTACCTTTTTTACAATTGCCACCTGATAAAGAGTAATCAGAGCCACTGATAGCTTTACAACAAGCATCAGATGATGTTGCAGAATGACAACAAACGTTATTAGTAGCATCCCAAGTGCCCGCAGTATGACCAGCATTATTTGTTATATTTGTTTGACAACAGTCTTCAGAATCTTCAGCCGTACAACATTTTCCGTTAATTGCAGTAGCAGATACCCAGCCACTACAATATTCGCATTTACCATAACAAGATGCGGTACAAGTTGTTTTACCACAATCAGTAGCTTTTACGTTAACAAAAGTATTTGAAACTCCATCATCAGTTTGGAATTTATAGCCCTCGCCAGTACAAGACCATCCTTTGAAGATATAATTAACCGGACAGCTAGTAGCAAAAGTTGTACTATTACCAAAAGGTATATCTACTGTATAAGGTTTGGTATTAGGAGAGAAATTCATATTACTATCACCGTCAAAAGTGATAGTTGTCTTTTTATCAGTAGGAAGGACTTCTGTTTGAGCATAAACTTCACATTCACAAGTAGCATCACTTATATTAGTAGCTTCATTTTTACTACATGTACTTTTTGCCTCAAAGACAGGAGGATCTTGACTAAGATATGTCTTAGTAATTGTCAAGCCCTCGCAAGAAGATGCTGTGTAAACAGATTTAATTTTGTATCCATTTTCTACTCTTATGTCAACAGCTTTTGTTTCGCCTTTAGGAATCTGAGAAATACCAAAACTATAAAGACCTTGAGAACCACCATTAATAATTTTTGTACGTGGTTTATACGTAACATCTCTTCTAATATCAACATTTACAGTACAGCCACCGGCTTTGTAACACTTAGCTGTTAACATTACACCGTCATTACCATCAGACTTTTCTGATTTTTCAGGATATGACGATAATCCACCATCCGGTGCATCATAGTCGTAATATCTTATAGCGTTATTCTCAGTAACCAAGCAACAAAGAACTGTTGTTTTACCATGCTCTAAAGTAAATTGTCTAGGTGGATTATTAAGACCAACAGTATTACCAGTAGTATTACAAGACTTTTTAGTATCACCCATATAAGTTTTTGCATAAGACACTGCAGTACATTTTTCATCACCGATAACAATAGTGGTGTCAGATATTGCTACATTAGAACGTGGTTTAATAGTACAAGCGCCAGTAGAAGTTACAGTCCATTTTTTGTAGTAGTGCTTACCGTTGAAACTATATTTACCATCAGGAGTTATAGTACAATCACCAGTAGCAGTAGCTGTTAAATTGTCACCAAAGTATACCTCCGAAGAAGAGTCAACATTACCTTTTGAAGCAACAACAAACTTATACGTACCAGCCGGTAAATTTACAGAAGAATCACCCTCGATTGCATAAAGTAAAGAATTGTCATTACAATATCTGTCCATATTATCATCATCAGGCGAATTTATACAGTAAGAATATTTATCGGTAGATACTATTCCGCTTGTATCAATACTAATAGTAAATTCATTAGTTTCGCTTTCAACAGCTTTAGGTTCAACAATACAGAACTTAGCACCTGAAGTTACACTAGCAATAGTTGTGCTAGCGCTTGTAGCTGATGTAATCGTACAATTTGTAGAATACCAAGAACTGAATGTATTACCACTAACAGGAGTTGCAACGATTGCAGTACCTGCGCCATTATCAACGTGTACTTTGTTTCTATTAGAAACACCAGTACCTGCAATAGTAACGCCTGAGATATCAGAGCCATACTCTGCATAAATATCTATACCAGAACTTACTGTATAACAAGAACCGTCATACCAGTAATTATCATCACTCATTGCAAGACAGCATTTGTCAGAGGCATTTTTATCATGACAACAAGTATCTGTTGCCCAAGCACCTGCTCCATCAGGATTATTACTTGCTTCACAACAAGTTTGTGTACTATCTGCTGTACAACAAGTTGAGCCAACTAGCCATCCATCACAAGAATCTTTAGCGTATGCATTAAGAATACATGGCTTATAACTTAATGAAGATTTATCGTTAACTTGTGCAAAAGTAAGTTTTGTCGGAGTAGAAATGCTTGAACCACTAGAGAAATTACAACCTTGAGTTGCGCTCCATTTATCAAAGCTGTATCCACCTTTAACTTCAGCTGAAATATTTACAGTTGGAGATGAACTTTTAATAGTAAGTGAAGTACCACCAGTAGTAACTTTATTACCATCAACAGTAATACTTGTAATTCCATTATTTGGAGTTACAACAATACCGTATGATAAAATAGGGTTTGTTCCACCACCAGAAGAGCCACCTGAACAGCTTGAGCCATTCCAAGTAGCGCTTTCACCCATTATGGCTTTACAACAATTATAAGAAACGTTAGCAGAGTGACAGCAAGTGCTAGAGCTTGATGCCCAAGTACCTTTTTGATGGGTACAACTGTATGCAGGAATTACACGGCTTGCACCCTCGCAACATTCTTTAGAATTTTCAGAAGCGCAACATTTACCATTTGTTCCAACCCATGAGCATATAGAACCACAGTTCTTTGGTGTGAATGTACAAGTAACATCACCAGCATTTGGGCTAGTTACTTCAACTTGACCAGCAAAACTTGTAGAAGATGACCCAACAGCTACAAACTTGCATGGACCTGAAATTTCTAAATAGTTTTGTGCACCAGTAGAAGTATCTGGATATGTATAAGAAAATTCAACAGAAGTAGTAGCAGTACCACAACTGATACCAGTACGTTTACCCTCATAGATTTCATTTTTAGTATCAATCAATACAGATGACGCAGAATACTTAGCATACAATTTATATTGAGATGTGCCTGAATACCCGTAAGGTGCGAATGTATACTTGTCAGGTGTTTTGGCTGTCATAGTGTAAGTACCAGTACAGCCACTACTTCCACCTCCACCTGAAGGTGGTTCTCCAACATTTACGGTAATATTACAAGATTTATCTCCTGAGTTTGGTAAAGTAACAGTCCATTTTGAACCAATATCAGAAGAAGAATTTGAACTATATTGTTTATCACCAATAGTACAGTTACCTGAAACAGTTGCTGATAAATTAGCATTACCAGAGTTTGTTAAATTTGCACCTGCAGTACCGAATGAGAAAGTACCTATACGTAATGTATATTCACCAGATGGAACAGAGCTTGCTGAAACAGTACCATTATTCAAGTTAAGAATTTCGTTATTAGAAGAATTATATAACACGATGTTATACAAGGTTGATGCAGTAGTAGGGCTAACAAGAGCCACAGAGAACTCTTTAGTTTCTTGAGCAGTTGTAGTCGGTTTGATTACACAATATTTAGAGCCTGAAGTAGCACCTGAAATTGTAGTGCTTGCTGATGTAGCTGAAGTAATTGTACATCCGCCATCAACAACTTCCCATTGATTGAAAGTATTACCACTAGCTGGAGTAGCTACGATAGATGTACCAGATGCTGAAGAAACATTTTTTACACCTTTGTTTGCAACAGAAGTACCGGCAACAGTAACTTTTGAAATGCTTGAACCGTATTCAACTCTAACATCAAAGCCTGAACTTACAGTAGAACAAGAACCATTATACCAATAGCTATTGTTACTCATACCTAGACAACATTTACTAGAGGCATTTTTATCATGACAGCATGTTCCAGCTGTAGATCCACCAGATCCACCAGATGAACTTGCTGTACATTTACCAGTTACATTACAAGTTGAACCAGCAGAACCTGTTGTTAAAGATGGATTTACAGTTTTAGGATCTGTACTAATAGGTATTGGACCAACTGCATTAAAATCTAATGTACATCCACTAGAACTTAATGATGCAGTATAGCCATCTTTACAATTCAATTGTACATAATAAGTTTTATCAGCAAAAAAATCACAAGATTTAGTAGTACCATCTGTAGATCTAAGATTACAATCTTCACTATATGTATAGTAGCCCTCAAATCCAGTACTATCAGCGATAGAGAAATTAAAATCAACGCTAGGGCTACTTGAACCTGAGCCGCTTGAACCTGAGCTTGAACCGCCTGAAGATGTACTTCCACAAGTTATGAGCACTGTATTACTATGCTCGTCTCCCAAAGAAGTTATTTTACCGACTATCGTATTGCCAGAAGAAATAGTCTGAGAATAAGAACATCCACTATAACATTCTATATTTTTATTTCCATTACCATGAGTACATGAAATTCTTACTTGTAGTCCCCCACTAGAATGTAATGCATTAATAGGGACAGTACATATTGCACCACTACTACTATTACTAAAATCACAGAATGTAGTTGTACCAGCAAAAATTTTGCCCTCAGTAAGAGTACCGTCGCCTTGAACGGCAACTGTAATATCTTTTTCACTAGAACTAGAAGCATAAGCTGGTTGAGCAAATATAGGTGCTGGAGTATAGTTCAATACTTTGCCGTTCATTTTAACTGCATCAGGGATATTAAGTGCTATTAATGTATTTTGTGGGTCATAATATGCTGTAGATGTATCGTTAACCCAAGTACCTGCTCCATCAGGATTATTACTTGCTTCACAACAAATTTTTGTACTTTCTGATGTACAACAAGTTGAGCCAGTTAGCCAGCCTGAGCAAGGTTCTTCTGTAGAACAAGTAGAACCATATAAAGAATAAGATGAACCTTTTATAGCTTTACAACAAGCATCTGAATCTGATTCAGAATAACAGCAGACAGAACCTGATGCTACGTATTTTTTACCTGCACCTTTTGGATTTGATGATGATGTACAACAAGCTGAACTTGAATTACCTGATGCACAACAAGTACTACCTTCTAAGTAGTAGTTAGAATTGTTCATTGCTTTACAACAAGCATCACTAATCGTTGCATCATAACAACAAACTGAACCAGAAGTTACCCATGTACCTGAACCACTAGGATTTAAACTAGATGCACAACAAGCTGATGTGTTATCTGATGTACAACAAGTATTGCTTGAAGATGATTCATACCATCCTGAACAATCATCGCCATAAGGTGAAAGTACGCATGTGTAGTTACCATTGGCAGTTGAACTACTCCATGATACTTTACCTGCACCATTATAAGGGCTATCTTGAGGTGAATCTATAAAACTACAGCCATTACCTGATACATTTGTTCCACCATATCTGTTAGATACACCTGTACCAGCTCCTGTAATAACTACATCTGCTGATGTTCCTGAAATTCCAGTACAACCACCTGAAGATCTTATTACAGCAGTTGATCCGACTGCAACGCTACTAAATTTACTTGTATTAAAGACTGCACAAACATAAATTTGATTACTATCTAACAGTGTACAATGAGAGTCGTAATAACCAAATCTTGATTTACCACTATTTGATGCATACTTCGCACAACATTCTGCTGATGTGTTGCCCGATGCACAACACATTGTTGTTGCATAGAAATTATTACCAGAACCATTTCCTGGAGCATTTGCTGCTGTACAACAAGTTTCGTCATCATTTTTTGATGTACAACATTTTGCAGCTAGAACATTACCAGATGAGTCTTCTGGAATGTATTCGCCGTCTTCACAAGTTACGCAAGTACAAGAATTGTTCTTATAACTATATGCATCTCCACAGAAGCCTTGGCAACAACTTGCTGATTGGTCTTTTGATGCACAACATTTGCCACCTGCCATGTATGCATCAGAACCTTTTATAGCTTTACAACAAGCTTCTGATACGTCTGCATCAAAACAGCAAGTTTTTGCACTTTCTGACCATGTACCTGCTGTGTGTCCGTTTTGACTTGATTCACAACAAGCTTTGCTTCCGTTATCGTTTGTACAACAAGTACCACCTGTTTCACTTGATGTTGAATACCAAGTTGTACCTGTCTTATTATGACAACATGTTTTTGTTGAGTTTTCGTTCTTAATATATAAAGTAGATGATGAGCTTGCTGATGAGCCACCATAAGTTGTTACTGATGATTCTGAGCCAGATGCAACACAACAATTTGAGCCGTATTGGTAATATCCACCTGCACCACCTGATGATGATGAAGTTGTACAATAACCATTCAAGTTATTCCAACATCTATTATTAATATATGTCTTAGCTCCAGAAGTTGCGTTTACACAACATTCTTTTGTTGTTTGTGCTCCTGCTGAGTTTCCTTTATAAGTAACACTATAGCTTGAGCCATTATTCTTACCTGACAATGAGCCTGACTTATTATTTGTACAACAATAGTTTGTGCCACTTGAAGTGTATGAGTAATATCCTCTTGCGCCACTTGAATTTGTTGATTTACAGTATTCATCCAAAGTGCTCCAACAATATGAATTTAACCAGTAAGCTCTTGTGTTTGAGCCTCTCTTACGGCAACATTCTGCTGTTGAATTATCTGAATTGTTCTTATATGTGATTGTAGATGTTGTTCCACCTTTGCCTTTAACTGTTTCTGTACCAGTCTTAGAATTTGTACAACAATTTGAGCCGTCTTGGTACCATCCGTTTGCACCTTTATTAGCTATCGTATCTGTACAGAATCCACTGTTTGAATTCCAACATTTACCATTAATCCAGTTAAAGTTTGTGTGACCATTGCTTGTGCTTGTACTTGTACAACAATATTCTGTTGAATAACTGCCTTGGTCTTTCTTTGTCATTGCTGAATAATAATGAGTATTCCAGTATGATGAATTTGTTGTTGTATCATTTGTACAGCATTGATTGTTTGTAGAGTCATAATCCCAGCCTTTTAAGCCTGCTGAAAGTGTTGATTTACAGAAGTCTGCTTTAGAATTCCAACAATAACCTGCGTTATCTTTGCTTGTTGTTGATGACCAGAATGTATTTATGTGTCCACCTTTTGTTTGTGTACTTGTACAACATTGACGTGTAGAATCGTTTGATTGGTTCTTAACATTTACTCTTGCAGATGAACCACCTTTAACATATTTTGTTTGTGCACTTGTTGTCTTAACTGTACAGCATACGTTGTTTGTGCTATCCCATAGCCATCCACCCATACCATGGTCTACCAATCCTGTTTGGCTTTGGCATAACTCTGCATCGTCTAACCAACAATATCCACCTTTTCCTGCGTAGTTATTGTCTGTCCAGTTAAATCTTGTGTGTCCACCTTTTGTTTGTGTGCTTGTACAACAAGCTTTGTTTGATGAACTTGATTGGTTCTTAACATTTACGCTTGCTGATGAGCCACCTTTAACATATTTTGTTTGCGAACTTGTTGTCTTGATTGTACAGCAAACATTAGCTGAGCTATCCCATAGCCAGCCACCCATACCATGGTCGTTGCTAGAATCTGTTTGATCTTGGCACAATTCAGCATCATTCAACCAACAATATCCACCCTTGCTTGCGTAGTTATTATCTATCCAGTTAAATCTTGTATGACCACCTTTTGTATTGCTGTTTGTACAACAGAATTTGCTTGATGATGCTTGTTGGTTCTTAACTGCAACTGTCGCTGATGAACCACCTTTTACATATTTTGTTTGGGCACTTGTTGTCTTGATTGTACAACAAGTATTGGCAGAGCTGTCCCAAGCCCAACCACCCATACCGTGGTCTTTGCCATAAGTACTTGCTTTGTCTGTTTGTGTTTGACAAAGTTCTGAATCATCATTCCAACAATATCCTCCTGAACCTGCATAGTTATTATCTGTCCAGTTGAATCTTGTGTGTCCACCTGCTGTATTTGAATTTGTACAACAAGCTTTGTTTGATGCGTTTTGTTGGTTATAAATTGTTACTGTAGCGCTTGATGCACCTTTTCTATATACTGTTTGTGATTTTGGCGCTGTAGTAATGCTTGTATCATATTTTATTGTACAACAACGGCTTGCTGAGCTATCCCAGAACCATCCACCCATACCATTTGTTTGGTCTGTACAAAGTTCGCTATCATTTAACCAACAATAGCCTTTGCTTCCTGATACGTTTGTACTATCAGTCCAGTTAAATCTTGTATGACCACCTTTTGTATTGCTGTTTGTACAACAGTTTTTATTTGAGTTGCCTGATTCGTTCTTAACTACTACAGATGCTGATGAGCCACCTTTTCTAAATACAGGTTGGTTTGATGTTGTCTTAATTGTACAGCACGAATTGCTTGCATTATCCCATAGCCATCCGCCCATACCGTAATCTTTACCGTATATTCTTGATGCATCTGTTTGTGATTGACAAAGTTCTTCGTCATTCAACCAACAGTATCCTCCTGAACTTGCATAGTTATTTGCAGTCCAGTTAAATCTTGTGTGTCCACCTTTTGTATTACTGTTTGTACAACAGAATTTGTTTGAATCGTTTTGTTGGTTATATGCGCTTACTGTTGCTGATGAACCACCTTTTGTATATTTTTTTTGTGTACTATTTGATGATTTAATATTTGTATCATACTTACTTGTACAACAACGGTTGCTTGAGCTGTCCCAAGCCCAGCCTCCCATACCGAAGTCTTTGCCATAAGTACTTGCTTTGTCTGTTTGTGTTTGACAAAGTTCTGAATCGTCTAGCCAACAATAACCACCGTTTCCTGCGTAGTTTTTGTCAGTCCAGTTAAATCTTGTGTGCCCACCTTTTGCATTACTGTTTGTACAACAAGCTTTGTTTGATGCGTTTTGTTGGTTATATACCTTAACTTGTGCACTTGTTGCACCTTTACGGAATACTTCTTGTGATTTTGGAGCAGTAGTGATACTTGTATCATACTTACTTGTACAACACATTGATGTTGCACTATCCCAGTACCAACCACCCATACCGTGGTCGTTCAAGCCTGTTTGTGATTGACAAAGTTCTGCATCATTCAACCAACAGTATCCACCATTGTTTGCATATGTCTTATCCGTCCAATTAAATCTTGTGTGATCACCTTTTGTATTTGTGTTTGTACAACAATTTTTGTTTGAATTGTTTGATTGGTTATTTACATTAACTTTTGATGCAGAACCACCTTTTACGTTAATGTCTTGTGCAGCTGTCGTACGGATAGTACAGCAAACATTGTTTGCACTATCCCAGAACCATCCACCCATACCAGCATCGTGGTTATAAGTATTATTATCTGTTTGGTCTTGACATAATTCATTATTGTCTAGCCAACAATAGCCTCTTGTATCTGCATAAGCTTTTGCTGTCCAGATAAATCTTGTGTGTTTACCTTTTGTATTACTGTTTGTACAACAAGCTTTGTTTGAATCGTTTCTTTGGTTATATGCCAATACTTGAGCACTTGTAGCACCTTTTCTAAATACTGTTTGTGATTTATTATTAGTGTTTACGTTTACGTCATATTCACTTGTACAGCAGTGGTTACTTGCTTTGTCCCAGTACCAACCACCCATACCGTTGTCGTTACCAGAATCTGTTTGTTTTTGACAAAGTTCTTCGTCATCAAACCAACAATAGCCACCTTTGCCTGCATAGTTCTTGTCTGTCCAGTTATATCTTGTGTGGTTACCTTTGCCATTAACATTTGTACAGCAACTCTTTGTTGATCTGTCAGATTCATTCTTAACAGATACGTTAACTGTAGATTCTAATGTTGGTGGGTTAGCCTTGATATTACCTTTTGTCCAATATTTAATTGTATCAGCAGTTGTATTGATTGAACAGCAATCTGTTCCATCCCAATACCAACCACCTAAACCGTGGTCGTCTGATGTGTCTGTTTGTTGTTGACATAAGTTATTAATTGTATCCCAACAATAACCACTATTGCCTTTATAGTTGTTTGTGTACCATATAAATCTTGAGTGACCATTCAATGTTGATTCATTAATACAACAACGTTTTGAATAATCATCTGTTAATAATCTATCAAATTGACCTTGATGTTGAATGTTACCATTGCCACTATCATTTGAACGTGTAGTCTTTGATGTGTCAGTACAACAAACACCTGATTTAGCATCGCCAATCCAGTTCCATCCACCTAAGCCATTGCTTGATGTAGCTGTAATACAGAATTGTGAAGCTGATGTCCAACATTGTGAAGGAGTTGAAGTCCAGTATTTGCTTTCGTGACCATTCTCTGCACTTTCACAACAAGATTTTGTAGCTTCAATTGGACCTTGACAACAAGATTTTGTACTTTCAGCCCACCAATGGTTTTTGTCTAAACCATTACAGCAAACTCGTGTACCTTCTGATGTACAACATCCTGAATATGTGTTATAACCAGTTGTAGCTTCTGGTACCCACCATCCACCAATACCAGCATTGGCTGTTGGAGCTACGCAGACAGCTTTTTCGTTTTCATAACAATAATTATTACCGTTGTAAGTTCTCCAGATACCTTTACAACAAACTTTGGCGTCAGTTTCTGAAGTACAACATTTATCGGCAGATGCTACGTACCATCCACCTTTACCACCTTTATCAGATGGCGCATTACATTTATCTTTTTCACTCGCAAAACAGTATTTTGGATTGCTTGTGTTATCTACAATCTTTGTTGTACAACAAGAATTTGTACTTGAAATCCAAATACCACCTAAGCCCTCTGGCGCAGGCTTTTCACATTGTGTTTTTGGATCTTTCCAACATTTACCGTTTGCCCAGAATCCTGCTTCATGGCCGTCTTCTGTACTCTTACAGCAAGCTTCTGTAGTATTGCTTGTACAACAAGCTGATGTACCATCCCACCAAGAGTGAGAGCCACCTTTTACATCTGAATAAGCATTACAACATGTAGCATTAACATTTGCTGCTACTGATGTTGCTGTACAACATACATTATTTTTCCATAGCCAGCCTCCAAGACCACCTGTTCCGTCTTTTCTTACTTCACGTTTACAGTATTCTTCTTGTGAAATACATTCAAAGTTTGGAGTTTGGTTTGGTTTCGGAATGTACACTTGTTGTTTTGTTGTACACATGTGTTCTGGCGAATCCCAACAAATTTCTTTGCCAGCTTCCCAATATCCACCATTCTTTTCACAGTTTTCTTTTGGTGATAAACATTTCTTGGTAACTGGATCCCACTTGTATTCAGGATTTAATTTTATTTGCTCATAACAATTCTTTTGGTCTTCAGGAATACATTGAATATTTCCATCAACATAGTATGAAATTGTTCCACTTGGACAAGTTTCCGGTGCACAACCACCTGCTTTTTGCAATGCAGAACAAGCTTTTTCGTCTGCTACGCAAACAATTTTACCATCACAATTGTGACATTTATATGGCTTATCTTTAGGACAAGTAGTTACATTGAAATCTTCATAACAAGTTTCGCCTGTAGTTAAAACTACATTCGCACTATTTAAAGGATCTCCACATCCACCTGTAAAAGGTCTGATACCGTTATGGAAAATACCTAAACGATATGTATCCAGACCTTCTTTGTTTGGACCTTTATTACCGTTAATATCGATAATAATTTCACCACAAACGCCTTTATCTCTGCCATTTACACCAGTTCCACGGCACATGTGGTCAGAAATTTTAATAGCAATTGATGCTCCATCACCTGTTCTCATTTTGTAATAATCAGATTTTGCATTGTAATTTACAGAACTTTGACCAGAAACAGTTGATTTTGGGAAACAAGTATCTGTTGTACCTGCACCACAAACTTTTGTTGATGGGAAATAAGATTCCCAAACTTTTGCAAACATTTCATTTTGCTTAGCTTGTGTTACAGAACGCATTTTTTCAACAGAATTGTCTTTTGGATTTTTGTAAACCCATCTATCCAAATCATCATTTTCTGCTAATGCAATTTTGTAAGAACGATTTAATTTGATTACCTGACTTTGTAATGTGGCTACTAAATCTTTATGGTTAATATCTTTTCTTGAAAAATAAACAACGCCAGTAAGAGTAGATGCTATAACACCTAATACAACAATTGCAATCACAACTTCAGCAAGAGTAAATGCCGATTGCTTATCGGTAAATATATTGCTCTTTAGTTTTTTGATTACATTCGTAAGCATCAAATACGAAATCCTTCTTACTCTTTTACTAGATTAACAAATTCCTGTTCTACAAAATGAATTAAATTCAAACTGTCGCCATCAAAAAATTGCTGTAACATATCTTGGATAGCCATTTTGGCCATTTCTTCCTTGTCCATGACGGACTTGTAATAAAATTTCTTTCCAGAACGATATCTTACCAGTAATTCCTTCGTGCTCAGCCTGTCCATAACCGTTTTTACGGTAGTGTAAGCTCTTTCGATATTCTTTTGGCTTAAATAATCGACTATATCTTTTACTGAAATATTTCTATCTTCGTCTTCTTTTTGTATTTGCCATACTATATTTAAAATTTCAATTTCAAGAGTTCCTAAACTCATCAAAACCTCTTCTTTCAATGATTTACACAAATTTAACTAATAAAGTTAATTAAGGCTACTATTAAATTATGAATGATATTCTAAGAATTATTGTTATCTAGTTCTTGAACGTAGCTTAACTAAACCTGAATTTTGTGGGTTATTGTCGCCCAAATATATAATATTAGGTGCGTAACTTTGGTGAGTTTGAACAGTTCGGCGTTCAGTAACTGATTTATAATTTATGAATCCTTGTGATTTTTTAGCCGAACTTTGGGTATTTGTACTCTGTGCGATACTGAATAACAAAATACCTAAAAATGCAGCTACACAAAGCATTCTAAGTAGATTAGAAATCATTCTTCACCGTATTCGATTATAGTAAGCCATGTATATTATACCACTATATCACATGTTTGCCTACCCCTAATCAGCATGAATTTAATATAAATTTAAATTTCCTTTGAAATTGGTTTAAAAATATAATTCAATATGTTATACTAAAAAAAAATAATAAAAGGAGTTTCCCATGCGCATAACTTTTAAGACAAACACTTCTACTAAAATCGTTATATATGTAGTCATACTTATTATTATAGGTATTTTTGGATTTGGATTTATAAAAGATAAATATATTATCTACAAGACAAAATCTACTTTTAATATTTTAAATGAAGCTTATCAAAAAACTCTTAAAACAACAGTCTTCAAATGGAATGAAAAAGATATGAGCACAACTGTATTTGCTCAGGAATTCGTTAAAAATTTACCAACAAAAACAGTTTGTGAATATTCAAATCAGGAAAATTGTTTTCCTAAATACATAAACTTCAAAAATCCACCTGAAGGACTTACTATTAATCGTACGCAAATTGGTGACTACTACAAGGTAAAATTAAAAAATAACGTATGTGTTGCTTTTAACATACTTAGCCCAACTTGTTCTCACACTAGAGAAAGATGCGGTACAATATTTATTGACATAAATTGTGCCCAAAAAGGACCAAATAAGTTTGGTGAAGATTTGTATGATTTTGGCATCTACAAAAATGGTATTCGTACTTATATTATTGAAGCAAACCATAACCAACGTTGTTTAAATGGAACTGGTCAAGGCTGTGCAGCATATATGTTTAAATATAAAAACAGAAATTACAAAAAATATGATAAATATGTAACTAAAGAACTTAACGAAAAAGTCAAAAAACAAGCTAAAGAAGAAAAGCGCTACCGTAGAGCCTTAACTAGATAAGATAGGAGTTATTATGGATTCACTAAAAATAAAAATATCTAAAGGGTTACTACTAATTATTTCAGTAATTATTGTAGTGGTCGTAGCTACTTTTATTATATGTAAAGTGAGAAATCAAATTATCATAAATAAAGCAAAGACTGGCTTTGAAATCATTCAAATAGCTTACAAAAACTCGCTAAAAAAAGAAAAATATGTTTGGGATAAAAAAACAACAAAAACATCTCAGTTTGGAAATAAGTTAGCAAAATATTTACCTACTGAAAAAAATTGCGAATACGACAACGATGGCATTTGCTACCCTAGATATGTAAATTTTAGAAATAGATATAAAGATAAAACAAATTTGTACATTTATAACTTTTATAAAATCAAGTTAAATAATGGAATGGTTGTTTTAACAAAAGTAGTAAGCCCAGATTGTACAATGGAAAGAGGCAGATGTGCAACAGTAATGATTGATATTAATGGAGCAAAAGGTCCAAATACTTTTGGTGAAGATATCTATGATTTCATTCTAACAAAAGATAATGTTGGACTATATCCAATGCAAGCTGACCATATAAAACGTTGCGTTGAAGGTCCTGGTCTAGGATGTGCTGATTATATGTTTAAATATAATACAAGAAACTATAAAAAACATATAAAAAAATTAGGTAAATAAAAATATGATACATATATGATAAGCATATAAAGAGTCGAAATTTTATTTCATAAAATTTCGACTCTTTCAAATATAATATGGAATTATTTTACTAACCTTCAACTACAGATACGTTTTTTACACCTGCATTTCTAGCTTTATCCATCAGCTTAACAACTGTACCGTGTACTGAATCAGGTTCTGATTGAATAACTAATCCATCTGGATTTTCAGTAATCATACTTTTAATAGTGTTTTCCAAATCAGCTTCAGGGACTTCTTCATCATTGATAACGTATTTATTATCATTAGTAACTAGCACCGTTATCAACTTAGCATCTTTTAAATCCTCTTGTTTCACAATATCCGGAACTGTAAGATTTAAGCCTTGTTGATCCAACAATGGTGCAATCACCATCATAATGATTAACAATACTAAGAAAATATCCGTTAATGGAGTAATATTAATTTCGTTAAAAGAATCTCTCATTGCCATATTAATACCTCCTACTCAGCCCATTCATCTACATTATTGTCTATAGAAGAAGGATCTAAAGTTCCATCTTGTACTTCATCAATAGTTTCTGCAAGTTCTTTTTGTTCTTTTTTACTCAAAGGTTCACCTGCAACTATTAATTTTTCGAAATCTGCTGCCTTTGCTGCGTTCATAACTTTCATAATTTCTGAACTTTTTGCTTGTGCATCAGCTTTAACAACAACTTCTGGTTTTTCCAATTTTGGTTTTAAAGCTATTAAGCCATCTGCTAAACCACCTTCAGAAATTGGAGCACCATTTAAAAACATTTCACCATTTTTAGTAATTGATACTGTTGCGTTCTTTTGTTCAATAGTAAGACCACTATTGATTTCAGGAACATTGATAGAGTTGTCCATTGATTGGAATGTTGGAGCAACAACCATCATAATGATTAACAATACCAAGAAAATATCTGTTAATGGAGTGATGTTTATTTCTGTAAAAAGTTTTCCTTTTTTACGTGTAGATACTGCCATTTTTTACTTCCTTACATAGATACATTTTGTGGTTGATTAGCTTCTTCACCGTCAACAAAGCTTAAGAATAACAACTTAATAAGTTGGAAATCGTCTTCGTAACGTTTAACAATAGCTTGGAAAGAGTTGTAGCAAATAACTGCAACAATCGCAACACCAAGACCGAATGCAGTAGCAATCAATGCTGAACCGATACCCATAGCAACTGCTGCTGATTGGTTACCTTGAACTGCTAAATCTTGGAATGTATAAAGAATTCTAACAACTGTACCAAACAAACCTAGGAATGGAGCAACACCACCGATTGTACCTAAGATTGTTAAATGATGTTCTAATTTTCTAGTAGCTAGATTAGCTGCGATATCGAACGAACGAGAGAAACCTGATTTTTGTTCTGTAAAAATTCTAACAGCTTCTTCTCTAATTTCACC
>SAMEA104315433__coassemble_290_pt1 | contig 25930 bp, 23 predicted proteins | sample SAMEA104315433__metabat2_high_PE_030 | metagenome-assembled genome bin SAMEA104315433 (sample SAMEA104315433) | gut metagenome | biome: Monkey gut; feature: monkey-associated habitat; material: faeces | place: China | collected 2013 | reverse complement strand
GTATTCATAATTCGTCTTAAGCCAATATATGGAACTTTTACATCTTTAGGTCTTTTTTGAGATTTATTCATTTCAGCAACAAAAACAAAGTTTTGATTTTGTGATTTTGTATAAGATATTAACTTTTTCCAAAACTTAGCAGGTTTTAAATATGGATCTTGAACAACAACCCCATCCACGTCGATAGATAACAACAAATCAACATATTTTTCATAAAGATTATATACATCCATATTTAAGGTCGCACCTGTACCTGCATTAAAAATTCTCAAATCCTTCTGCATTGGAATAACAATTGATTGTCTGGTTTTATCTTTTAAAAACAATCTTGGTTTCTTTAAATACAAATCATAAGCACCATAAGCAGGCATTTCTACAAGAACTCTAATATTTCTTTTATGGCAAGCTTCTACAAAATCTTTCACTTGCAATAACAATATCGAATTAGAATTTGGATTTCCTAAATTAGAATCAATTGCAGTTAAATCTTTAACAGCAAACAACGAACCTGCAGTACCTTTAGCACGTCTTTTTCCAACAGGATTTATAGGTAAAAGGTGAAGAGTATTAACCCCTAATGCCGAAATCTCATCTAATCTTGAGATAGCATTGTCAAAGTTACCACTAACTTCACCTTTTTTCTTTTGTATAATACCGTTTCTATCTTTATCTACAGCACCAAAAGTTCTCATATTAATCGTAAGAACCACTGCTTGATTTTTGTTGAATAAAGTTAATGCATCATTAACCCAAGTTTGAGCATAAGAAGAACTTCCTATTAATAATATAAAAGCTAATAAAAAGACTTTTTTCATACTCACACTCCAGACAGCCTTAAGCAGTCTTTTTATCTCTCCAAAAATCAATAAGCATGCTTGCAAAGAAGATACTTGAATATGTACCAATAATAATACCTAATGCCATTGCTAATACGAAATCTTTTGTAGTTGTACCACCAAAGAAATATAAAGCTAACAAAGTCAATAATGTAGTGAATGAAGTATTAATACTTCTCGCCATTGTTTGGTTAACACTAGCATCAACGATTTCGCCAAACGTCATTTTCTTAGCATAATATCTTGAATTTTCTCTGATACGGTCAAATACAACAATAGTATCGTGAACAGAAAAACCAATTACTGTAAGTAAGGCCGTAATGAATAAGCCATCAATTTGAACATTCATAAAAATACCCAATAATGCAAACACGCCAAGAATGAACAATACGTCATGAATAGTTGCTAAAATTGCAGCAATTGCAAAGTCGAATTGAAATCTAAATGTTAAATATGCAACAATACCTAAGCATGCTAAACTTAACGCAATTAAAGAATTTTTAAATAATTCACTACCAAGTGTTGGTCCAATTGAACTTGTTGATAAAAGTTCTGCATTTTTGTATTCAGATTTTAATACAGAAGTAATATTTTCAGAAACAGAACTTACATCTTCTGAATTAACGAATTTTGTTCTAACTGAAATTATATCTTTTGTTGTTGACTTTGAAACAGAATCATTAGCATTGATAATCTGTAATGACGGATTTTCAACACCTTTTGTTTGTAAGTTTTCTCTTAATAAAGCTAGACCATTATTATCAACTTTTTGGTCAATACCAAACTGAAAAACAGTACCACCTGTATAATCAATACCAACTTTAAGTGGAGTATGATTATCTAAAGTTACTGTCAAATAAATCATAGCAATAATTCCTGGGATTAAAAGAAGAGCCGATAATCCCATCCAAAGCCATCTAAATTTTACAACATGAACTAAATGTTTTTTATTTTCCATAATTATCTACCTCTCTAATCCAATACACCGAATTTGGCTTTTTCACGTTTTGTTTCAGTAGCAGAATAAGCAGTACCTATTTCCTCTTTACGTAAACCAAATAGTGCAGGGTATTTCAATTCACCAGTACCAAAGATTAAGTGCATAAAGTTTTTAGTAATTGTAATAGCACTGAACATTGATACTGCAGTACCTAAAGCAAGAGTTAAAGCAAAACCTTTAACAACACTTGTACCTAAGCAATAAAGAATTATACAAGTAATGATAGTCGACATATTTGAGTCAAAAATACTTGTAAAAGCTCTATCGAAACCGGCATTGATTGCTGTAAACAAGCTTCTACCAGCTCTAAGTTCTTCCTTTGTTCTTTCAAAAATCAAGATATTTGCATCGACAGCCATACCAATACTTAAAATAAAACCTGCAATACCTGCAAGAGTTAAAGTAACTGGGATTTGTTTGAACAACGCAAATAACAATAAGCTATAAATAATAAGAGCAATATCTGCAATAAGCCCTGGTAAGCGATAATATGCAACCATAAATATCATTACAAAACCAAGACCTATCATACCCGCAACTTTTGATTTTGCAATACTATCAGCACCTAAAGTAGGGCCTACAGTATTTTCTTCAATAATTTTTGCAGGAACTGGTAATGCACCAGCGTTTAATAAATCAACCATTTCTTTTGCTTCTTCATAAGCAAAACCATTATCACCACCCGAAATTTGAGCTCTACCACCTAAAATTGGTTCTCTAATTACAGGAGCAGATGTCATTTCTCCATTAAAGAAGATAGCCATTGGTTTACCAACAAGTTGTTGAGTTAAATCTGCGAATTTTTTAGTACCTTTATCGTTAAATTCTAAATCAACAACCCATTGACCATTTGTACTTGTACTTAGAGTTGCACGGTTCAAGTCATTACCCGTTAAACCAGTATCAACCCATTTACCAGTATTTTCAGTCATTTCTTTTTTAAATGAAAGTTCTGCAGTTTCGCCTAAGAATTTTTTAGCTTGTTTTAAATCCTTAACTGCAGGAATTTCAACAACAAGTCTATTTTCACCTTGTTTTTGAACAACAGTTTCAGCAACACCAAGTTTGTTAACACGGTTTTCGATTGCAAACTGTAATGAATCCATCATATCAGGAGTAATCTTTGCAACAGTTGCAGAAGTTTGAGCTTCTAGCAACAATCTTGAACCACCGACTAAGTCAAGACCTAGTTTAGTAGGTTTTGTAAAGATAACAAAAAGTGATACGATTACTAGGGCAACGATTACCCAAAAAAGTATAATTTTGTTTTTCATTTCTTATCCCTTACCTTAAATTTACTTTCAAATTATAACAAAAACTGTAATTAAAATAACATAACCAAGTCGGCTAAGTTATTGAACTACAGAAAACAATTCTGCTTTTTCTTCTTCATTTAATTGAACAAGAGGTTTTCTAACGTAATCTTTTATCAAACCTCTTCTTTGTAAAGCTGCTTTTACAGGAACAGGATTTGGAGCCATAAACAATTTTTTCATTTTATAGAATAAATTTTCATGGATTTCTCTAGCTTCAGCAATTTTACCAGCTTTGAATAATGTAATCATTCTTTTCAATTCAGGTCCATACAAGTGAGATGCAACTGAGACAACACCGTAAGCACCTAGAGATAACATTGGTAAAGTTAGAGAATCATCACCAGAATAAATTGCAAAATCTTCACCAGTTCTAGCTTTTATTTCAGAAATCAAATCCATATCTGGACAACTTTGTTTTAAACCAACAATATTTTTATGATTATCATATAGTCTTTCAATTGTCTTTGGCATTAGATTTACACCAGTTCTTGATGGAATATTGTACAAGATAATTGGTAAACTAACAGCTTCTGCAATAGCAGAAAAGTGTTCATACATACCTTCTTGAGAAGGTTTGTTATAATATGGAACAACTGAAAGAATTGCATCTACGCATTCTTCTTTTTCTGCTAATTTAGCATATTTAACAGCATAAGCTGTAGAATTTGAACCTGCGTTCATTATAATTTTTGCTCTTTTTGCAACTGCACGTTTTACAGAGCTTAAGATTTCTAATTCTTCTTCATGGTCTAATGTTGGAGATTCGCCTGTAGTTGCTGCAACTAAAATTGCATCACTTTCATTTTCAACCAAATAATTAGCTAATTCTTCAACTTTATCATAATTGACTGTACCATCTTGATTCATAGGAGTAACCATTGCAGTTACTAATTCACCCAAATCATATCTTAAAGTCATATTTCCTCCTTAGTTTACATTAATTATAAAACAAATAAATAAAACATGGTTTATTAGCTTAACAAAATAAAATATTTTAAAATTATTGACGCCTTTATGTTAAAATCAATGGTATGAGATTAGGGAATGTATCAAAAACAACAAAATTATTTATACTTATAGGTATTATCCTTGTTGGAGTTCTGGCATGGGCATTTATATATGCGAATGTTTTAACTCATGGATTAAACAGAGATTCATTAAAAGGAAAAGAAAATTCGCAAGAATTATCAGTAAATGACATCATCTTAACCGAAACAAGAGATGGTATCAGATATTGGGAAATTTATGGCGAAACTGGGCACTATGAAAGCGAAAACAAAGTTGCCATATTAAATAGAACAATAGGAAACTTTTACAAAGATAATGAAGTTGCAATGAGTTATGAAGCCCAAAGTGGTTCTTATAACGAAGAAGCAAACACAATTACACTAACTCAAGACGTATTTATTGCGTTAAAAGATAATACAACTCTACAATGTGACAAACTTATTTGGTCAGGTTCTGATAAAGACATTGTAGGAGAAGGAAACGTAAGAATAAATAGAAATAGAGAACTTATTTCAAAAGGGAATAAAGTTATAATTAATTCTGATTATTCTCACTTTAAACTTGTAGGAAAAACTCGAAGTGAACTTTACGACAAAGAACACAAAATGAGCAAGGAGAAAAAATTATAATGAAAAAAGGTTTAATAATATTAGTAGCAGTTGTTAGTTTATTAACAGTTTGCGTCATGGCATCAGACTTAATCATTGACTCTGATACACAAAGTTTTGATGAAAAAGAAAACAAAATAAAATTTGATGGTAATGTGGAAGTCACATTAGACTCTATGAAAGTTTTAGGTGACAAAGCTGACGTAGAAGTTAAAAACGGCAAACAACTTGACACAGTTACCTTCTATGACAAACCTTATGCCTTTGATTTACAAGAAAATAAAAAAAGAGAAGTTAAAGCAAACATTTTGAAACTATCTCTTATATCAAAAGTTGTTAAAGCAATAGGTGATGCACAATCAACAATTTTAGATGGCGAAGAACCTATCGCAATAATTATGTCAGATATTCAAGAATACGATACAAAAACAAACACAATGTCAGCTTCTGGCAATGTTTCAATTAAGTATGACAACTTAACGACTTTTTCAAATAGAGCAGTTATTAGAACAAATAAGTCAGGTGACCTAAGAAGAATTGACCTATACGGTAATGCAAAATTAAAACAAGAAAAGCATACTGCAGAAGCAGACCACTTTATTTATGATGCAGAAAAAGAACAATTGATTGCAGAAGGTCATACAATGTCAAACATGGTAAATGATGATGGAACAACACTTTTAATCAAAGGTAACTATCAACAATTTGACAAAAAAGCAAACACTTTTGCAGGTTCAGGCAACGTAAGAGTTTGGTATCAAGACTACTATGCAAAAGGTCCAAAAATGACAGTATATCCTGATAAAAAGACTAACAAATTTAATGAAGTTTACTTTACAGGACGTTCATTAATTAACCAAGATACAAAAACAGTTTATGCTGATAAAATAAAACTTGTAATGAAGCCAAAAACTTTCTATGCAGAAGGCAATACAAGAACTGTAATCGGCAATATTGAAAACAATAAGGATATGAAATAAAAATGACTGAAAAAATAAACAACGCTTTAGAATTAATGAAAAATAGCAAATTTGAAGAAGCAATTGAAGCTTTCAAAGATATGCTAGATACACATTCAGAAAATAAAGCTGAAATTCTTAATAACATCGGCGTTGCTTATGCAAATTTAGGAAAACTAGAAGACGCAGAAGAAAACTTTGTTAATTCTCTAAAAGTTAATCCTATGTTTGCTCAAACATATATCAACCTTGCAGACTTATATTACAAAAGACACGAATTGGAATTGGCAATTGATATTCTTTTAACAGGTGAAGGATATTTACCTGAAGATGTAGTTATTCCACATTATTTAGCTCGTGTTTATATGGAAGATGCAAGATTAGACTTAGCAATTGACGAACTTGATAAAGTTCTTGAAGCTCAACCTGAAAACTACGATGCTTACTATGATTTAGGAAAAGTTTACTTTGATTTAGGGGACTGGGCATCAGCAATTGCAAACTTTGAAAGCGTAGTTGAATTCAAAAAAGATAATGCATTAATTTATTACTATTTGGGTCAAGCTTATGAAGCAAACGACGAAATTGATAAAGCTATTTCAAATTATCTTAAAGCTTTAACAATAAATGATAAATTCCACCCTGCATACAAAAAATTGGGTATATTATTCTTAGCAAGAAAAGATTATGCAGATGCGCTAGAATACTTCAATGATTATATGGAACACGATATTCCACAAGAAGAAATCGACAACACTAAAAAAATTGTGTCAAAAATTGAGGCTATGATGAATGAATAATAAGTATTGGGTAGCTTTTTCTTCAATAGAAGAAATTGGAAGCAGAACTATTGAAAAACTATACCAACACTTTAACGATATTGAAAAAGCCTTTAATTGCAATAAATCAGACCTCGAACAAATAGAAGGTCTGAATAAAAATCTTGCAGAAAAATTTTTAACAAAGAGAGATAAACTTAACCCTGATAAGTGTTTAGAAGAAGTCACAAATAGAGGAATAAAAATTTTAACACTTGAAGACGAAAATTATCCAAAACTGTTAAGAGAAATCTCTAATCCTCCAGCAGTTTTGTATTATAAGGGCAACTTAAATCGTTGTAATTTTGATAGAAACTTGGCTGTAGTCGGCTCAAGAAAAGCAAGTACAAACGGAAAACAATCGTTAAAAAGAATAATTGACGAACTAAAAAACACAGACATTTGTATTGTTTCAGGTTTAGCATTAGGAATTGATACCTGCGCACATAATTTAGCTATAGAAAACAATTTAGCGACAATCGGAGTTATAGCAAGTGGATTTGATTATATATATCCAAGTCAAAACAAAGAATTGTACAGAAAGATTGAGGAAGAACAAGGCGTAATATTTACAGAATATTATCCAACTTTTAAACCTATCTCATTTAGATTTCCTCAAAGAAACAGAATTGTAACAGGGTTATCAAAAGGTACGCTTGTTGTCGAAGCAGCAATAAAAAGTGGAGCATTAATCAGTGCAAACCTTACCCTTGAACAAGGTAGAGAACTAATGTGCATCCCAGGAGCAATAAATAATCCTAACACCGAGGGCATTTATAAACTTCTCAAAAATGGAGCAACAATGATTACAGAAGCAAATGACATATTGGAAGCATTAAATTGGGAAATCCAATCATCAAAAACTAACAACGATGAAAAATTTAACAATTTAAACGACAACGAAAAATGTATTATTGAGGCTATAAAAATTGAACCTTTAGCCTTTGATACAATACAATCAAAAACAAAACTTCAAACAGATGAACTTTTAACATGCTTGACAATGTTAGAGTTAAAAGGCATAATAATTCAAGTTGATGGGGACAGATATTCTATCTGTTAAGGGGTATTATGGCAAGAACAGCAGTAAAAAAAGAAGATAAAGAAGAAAAAAAGTCTACAAAAACCAAAGCAAGTAGCAAGAAAAAAGAATCAGCACTTGTAATCGTCGAATCACCTGCAAAATCTAAAACAATCAAAAAGATTTTAGGCGATAGTTACCATATTGAAGCGAGCTATGGTCACATTAGAGATTTTAGAAAAAATGTATTAGGTTTTGATGTGCAAAACAACTTTGAACCTGATTATGTAGTAATCCCTGAAAAGAAAAAAGTTGTAGACAAACTTAATGACATAGCAAAAAAATGCGAAAAAGTTTACCTAGCATCCGACCCTGACCGTGAGGGAGAAGCTATAGCATGGCATGTTCGCCAAATGCTAAATGTGCCAGATAACAAAGTATTTAGAATTGAGTTTAATGAAATCACTCCAAAAGCTGTAAAATATGCAGTCGAACATTCACGAGAAATCGACATGGATAGAGTTAAAGCGCAACAAACAAGACAAATTTTAGATAGACTTGTAGGTTACAAAATAAGCCCAGTTTTATGGAAAAAACTTAGAAACAATCACCTTTCAGCAGGTAGAGTTCAATCTGTCGCATTACGTATGATTTGCGAAAGAGAAGACGAAATTGAAGCATTCAAACCTGTTGAATACTGGACAATTTCATCTATTCTAAAAAAAGGCACAGGCGAATTTGAAGCTGAATTAAGCACTTACAAAGATAAAAAGATTGAAATTAAAAACGAAGAAGAAGCAAACAAAATTGTTAATGTTTTGAAAGATAAAAACACAAAATTTGAAGTATCAAAGGTTGCAACAAGAGAAACACAAAGAAAACCTTCTCCACCTTTCATAACTTCAACATTGCAACGTGAAGCATCATCAAAACTTGGTTATGGTGTTGCAAAAACAATGCAAATTGCTCAAAAACTTTATGAAGGTATAGAACTAGGTTCTGACGGCGCTGTCGGTTTAATCACATATATGAGAACAGATAGTGTTAGAATTTCTGATGATGCTGTTGAAGCTTCAAAAAATTTCATCACTGAAAAATACGGTAAAAAATATTACCCTGCAACACCAAACAATTACGTAAAAGCAGGCAAAAAGAATGTTCAAGACGCCCACGAAGCAATTAGACCTTCGTATCCAGAAAGAACACCTGATTCTATAAAAGAATACTTAACATCTGAACAATACAGATTATATAAACTTATTTGGAATAGATTTATGGCATCACAAATGCAAAACGCAACTATTTCAAATACATCAATTACTATTTCAGCAGAAGACTACGGATTAAAAGCTTCTACAAGTCACGTTGTGTTTGATGGTTTCTTAAAACTATATAACGAAGAGGATGAAGACAATTCAAAATCAATTCCAAAAATGGAAAAAGGTGACGAATTAAAATGTGAAGGAGTTACACCAAAACAACACTTCACTCAACCACCACCACGATTTTCAGAAGCAAGTTTGGTTAAATCGTTAGAAGAATACGGCATCGGTCGTCCATCAACTTATGCACCAATTATTACTAAAATTCAAACTAAAGGATACGTAGAAAAAGTCGATAAGGCTCTTGTGCCAACAATTTTGGGTAGAACCGTTTCTAAACAATTAGTAAAACATTTTGCAAAAGAAATGGATTACCAATTCACAGCAGGTCTAGAAAATAAGCTAGATGAAATTGCTGAAAACAAACTTGTTTGGAATGATGTTTTAAAAGATTTTTATTCTGATTTTATAGAAACAGTACACGATGCAGAAAAAAATATGGAGCAAATCAGCATTGAATCAGACGTTGTGTGCCCTAACTGTGGCAGAAAAATGGTTATCAGAACAAGTAGATTTGGTTCACAATTCTTGGGCTGTTCAGGGTATCCTGAATGTAAAACAATGCTTCCATTAAAAACAACAAACGAAGAAGCACAAGCAGAACCTGAAAAATGCGAAGAAAAATGTGAAAAATGTGGTTCTGATATGATTTTCAAAGTTGGGCCTTACGGCAAATATATGGAATGCACAAACGCAGAGTGTAAAAACAGAAAACGTGTTGTTAAATCAACAGGTGTAGCTTGCCCTAAATGTGGTGGCGATATTGTTCAACGTAAATCAAAATACGGCAAATTTTTCTATGGTTGTAGCAAATATCCTGATTGCGATTTTGTATTATGGAACGAACCAACTGGCGAAAAATGTCCAAAATGCGACTCACTTTTAGTAAAGAAAGTTCTAAAAAGAGGTACTACTATTGAATGTTCAAACAAAACTTGTGACTACAAAAGAGAGGTAGAAGAAGAAAATGTATAAATTAGGTCTTATTGGTTATCCTTTATCACACTCAATTTCAGGTGTTATTCAAAAAGCCGGTTTACAAAGTTTAAACCTAGAAGGTACTTACGATATTTTAGAAACAAATCCAGAAGACATAATTAACAGAATAAAATACCTAAAAGTTAATGACTACAATGGATTTAACGTAACAATCCCTCTAAAAGTGCCCATTGCATTATTTTTAGAAACAGTTGACAGATACGCAGATATCGCAGGATGTGCAAATACAATCAAAATTGACCCGAAAGATAAATCTTTCCACGGATACAATACTGATATATATGGGTTCCAAAATGCTATACCAAAAGACGTTGATTTAAAAGGTAAAACGGTATCAATTCTAGGTACAGGAGGGGCGTCAAGAGCTGCAACAATTGGAGTTGCAGAACTTGGAGTTAAAGAAATTAATTTCTATACAAGAAATATTATTAATTCATCAAACACTGTAAACTATTTCAGAGAAAAATTCCCTGAAATAAAAATCAATGTGTATCAAATTCAAGTATTAAGTGATTTATCTAACACAGATATGCTTGTAAACACAACCCCAATAGGAATGAGAAGTAAAGCAATGGGAGAAATGCCAGTATCAAAAACAGTACTTGCTTCAATGAAAAAAGAGTCCTTAGTGTATGACGTTATCTACAATCCAATGAAAACAGCATTATTAGAAGAAGCTGAAAAACAAGGACTTAGAACAGTTAACGGATTGGACATGCTAATTTATCAAGGGGCAAAAGCAATGGAAATTTGGACAGGCAAATATCCAGACGTAAAAGATATGAAAATAGCAGCGTTACAAGTTTTATAAATAAAAAAAATATAGTTGAACATAAAATTTGTTTGTTGTATAACAAAGGAGTAAATACGTACTCATAGAGAAGGAGAAAATTATATGGTAAACGTAGCAATTAACGGTTTTGGTAGAATCGGCCGTAACACATTAAGAGCAGCTATCAGAGAAGGTATCTTTGATAAAATCAATTATGTTGCAATCAATGACCCAGGTTTAAAACCAGAAGATGCAGCAAGAATTTTCAAATATGACTCAGTAATGGGCAAATTCGATGGTACAGTAGAAGCTTACGAAGAAGGTATTATCGTTAACGGTAAAAAAATTAAATTCTTCGCAGAAAAAGATCCAGCACAATTACCTTGGAAAGACTTAAACGTAGACGTAGTAGTTGAATCAACTGGTTTCTTTACAGATGCAACAAAAGCTCACGCTCACATCGATGCAGGTGCTAAAAAAGTTATCATTTCTGCACCAGCTACAAACGAAGATAAAACAATCGTTTTAGGTGTTAACGATAAAGAATACGATCCAGCAAAACATAACGTAATCTCAATGGCTTCTTGTACAACTAACTGCTTAGCTCCAGTTGCAAAAGTTATCGATGAAAAATTTGGTATCGTAAAAGGTTTAATGACAACAGTTCACTCATACACAGGTGACCAAAGAATCTTAGATGCTGGTCACAAAGATCCTCGTAGAGCTAGAGCTGGTGCTTTAAATATTGTTCCTACAAAAACAGGTGCTGCTAAAGCTGTTGCATTAGTATTACCTCAATTAAAAGGTAAATTGGATGGTTTCGCTATGCGTGTTCCTACTCCAGACGTATCTTTAGTTGACGTTGTATTCGAACTTTCTAAAGATGTAACAGTTGAAGAAGTTAATGCAGCATTAAAAGAAGGTGCTGATGGTCACGTATTATGCTATACAGAAGAACCATTAGTATCATCTGACTATGTTGGTACTTCTCAATCATCAACAGTTGACGCTTTATTAACAAGAGTTATGGGTGGCAACCAAGTTAAAATTATTTCTTGGTACGATAATGAAATGGGATACTCAACTCGTTTAGCAGAAACTACATTAATGGTTGCTGAAAAATTATAATTATAATCAAAAGTTATAATAAACTAAAGACGGAGCTTTTGGCTCCGTCTTTTTTAATGTACAAAACTAGCGTAAAATTTACCATGGCTAAAAATCTATACTGAAAAATCATTTGTAACAGCAAGCCATTGATAAGCTTGAGTAGACTCGTAATCAGGTAATTCAAGAACAAAAGTACCACCATAACGACCTCTTACAGAAGATACAATACCTTCTTCACGAAGTACATCGAACGTTTTTCTTATAGTGTTTGAGTTAACATCTAATAATAGTGCTAATTCTGAAATAGATGGCAATTTTGAGCCTACCTCAAAATTATCTAAAATCATTTTTTTTACAATATTCAAAATCTTTTCATATCTATATTCATAAGTTTCTGATGCAGAAGCAAAAATTGAGACCTCTGGTTTTTGGTAAACAACTTTATCATTTGGCACTCTCAAAACAACTGTTCCATATCTACCAGAAAGAGTCTTTAAAATGCCCTCTTTTTGTAACTTTTGTATTCCAGAAAAAACTGTTTTTACACTAACAGAAAAATCTTCGGCAAGTTTGTAAACAGAAGGTAATTTATCACCTTGTTTTAAATTATCAATAATGTATTTTTTTAAATCTTTATATATTTTATCAGACAAAGTTTCTTTTGCAGTCGCTTGAACTTTTTCTACTTGCTGGCACAAGCGTCTTTCACCTTTGATATTTTCTAAAACTCCTTCATTTTCCAATTGTTCAAAAACTTGTAAAATTGTTGCAGTAGAAGAATTAAACTTATTTGCAAAAAACCTTACAGACTCTATCTTATCCCCAACTTTACAGTCTATTGAATTAAAGTAATTTAAAATTTCAGAAACCAAAATATCTTTTTTTGAAGTTAATTTTCTACATAAAACAGCATTTTTATCAGTCACATAAAAAGTTCCCACACATTGCTTTGAAATCAATAGACCTTTATCTTCTAATATTCTATAAGCATTTTGAATAGTACCTAAACCAACATGCAACAATTTTGCCAAGTCAGCTTTTTTAGGCATCAAGAATTTTCCTTTATAGTCAGAAGTCGATAAAATTTGTTCAAGCCAAGCTACAATCGAAGCCAGTTTTTTATTGTCTTCTATTTTTAATTTATTCAAATTTTTATGAAAAAAGCTAAGTTCTATCTTATCCATGTTAAATGTTTTCTAAATGTTCAATCTTTAATTCAGGCTTTAGAGTAACTGAAATTACATCTATTCTAAATTTATCATACTTTATATTTTTTTCTTGTAAATAAAAATATATACCTTTTTTAATATTTTGATACTTTGCAGGAGTAATTGCTTCTGCAGGTGTACCAAAAGCATCAGTTTTACGAGTTTTAACTTCAACAAAAACAATTGTTTTCTTAATTTTTGCTATAATATCAAGTTCGCAAACTCTTGAAAATTTAATATTTGTATCAAGAATTTCATAGCCATTACGTTCAAGATATCTTCTTGCTAAATCTTCACCAACGGCTCCAGTTTTAACATTATTCATTCATTAAACCTTCACAAAGAACGAATTGTCCTAATAAAACGACTTCGCAATAATTTTTCAAACAGCTTACAAAGCACTTATTATTGCAAAATCCACCTGAAAGATAAATCTTTTTAGGTTTTTTAGCAAAGCTCCAAGAATTATAAGCAATACCATGTACAAATTTTGAAACAGCGATATTTGCAGGAGTTCCACTTGCAATATCATCCATAATTTTTTCTAACCCAAAAATACCACAAGTAACCACGTATTTTTCTTTATTAAATTCTAATTCGTGAGCACCTATATCGTAAAATTTCATCAGCATTTCTACCGTGGCCCCGGTAGAACTTGCACACGAGGTATTCCAATCCATATCTGCAAATTTTTTATCTTTAAATCTTATCCATTTAGCATCACGGCTACCTAAATCAAGGATGGTAGAATTTGCTTCAACAATATCCTTTGCCCCCAATGACATTGCAACAATTTCGTTTTCACAAGCGCCCCCCATGTGCCCACAAGCTTTAGTCACATTCAAATTCATATTTTTCAAAGATTTTGAAGGAAAAATATAGTACTTTCTTCCATTTTGCTCATGGTGAAGATGTGGTAACAAATCTAAAACAGACTCATTCACCACAATAGCTTTTGTATAAGTTGTACCCGCATCCAAATATATAGCCATTATCTTAACCTCAAAAATGCTTCAATCTTAGCCTTAATAGAATTTGTTGAATAATCGTCAATATCAATGTATAACCCAGAATACTTATCAGCTAAGTATTTTGCCAATTGACCTTTTGCACAAAAAGCTTGGGAATAAAATACTGTAGGAACATTCTCATCAACAAACATTTCCATCTCAATATCAGCAGGAACACCAGCCTCACAACATCTCACCCAGCCATAAAGATGGGTTTCGTTAGGAAATAATTTTAAAATATCAATATCATTAGGTGGAACACCCCAAAATCCGAACTTTGGTTTTACATATTCACAATCAACCTTAATAGGTTTCGGAATAGAATTCATAATCAAATTAACCTTATCAAATAACGGCAAATTTGAAGTTGAATATACTAATGGTTTTGGATTTTCAATATTTTCATATTTTGTTTGAATAACATCAAAACCATATTTTTCTAATAATGTAGCCGCAATCCAACCTGAATCACATTTCTCTTTACCAACTGCAGAAATAATTTTAAAAATCTTATCTCGATAGAAAAAAGCATTATTAATCAAATTTTTAATAATTTTACAAGAAACATCTGGCAAAAGATTGAGGTCAGGTGCACCAAAATCAATATCCAAATCAAGCCATTCCATATCAGGATAATCAGTTCTATATTTCTTTATCACTTCTGGATCAGGATATCCCCAAAAAGCAATATATTTCTTATCTTCAAGCATACTCATTAAATAACCTCATTATATGCTTCAGGATTATTTAACAAGTCATAATTAATTTCATTTTGATTATCAGCAATTGTTGAAGCAACTACAGCATCTGAGAATACGTTTAAAACAGTACCGAACATATCTGTCAGTCTATCAATTGTGAACAAGAAAGCAAAACCTGCAACAAGCTGTTCTGGAGATAATCCCATACCATTCAAAATTAATGCTACCGTAATCAAACCTGTTCCAGGGATACCTGCACAAGTACTTGAAGCAATGATTGCTAAAACAGCTATTTGTAATATCAAGAATGGAGTTAATGCAACACCATAAGCTTGAGCCAAGAAAATTACAGCTACAACCTGAACAATAGCTGTACCATCCATATTTAAAGTTGCACCTAATGGCAAAACAAAACTAGAAACTTTATGAGAAATACCTCTTTTTTCACAACAAGCAATTGTCAATGGTAAAGTTGCAGAAGAACTTGCAGTACCAAATGCAACCATCATTGCTTCTGCCATAGCCGTATATAACATTAAAATTGGAACTTTTGAGAAAGTCTTTAAAAATATTGGATATACAATAAAAAACTGAATTCCAAATGCAATAAATAAAACAATTAAATATTTTGAAATACTATCAAAAATAGTAACCCCGTAATTTGCAATAGCAACAGCAGTCAAAGAGAAAACCCCTGGAGCAGCAAAATACATAATCCAATCTGTAACCTTCATAGTTGCTGCAAAAATAGATTCAAAGAAAGAAACCACAGGTCTATTAATTTCACCGACTTTAGCTAATGCAATGGCAAATAGTAATACAAAAGCAATCACTGGAACCATTGCACCATTTGCAAATACTTCTACAGGATTTTTTGGAATAAAACTTAAGAATAAATTAAGCATATTTCCTCTTTGTTGCTCAATTGTAGCAGCAACCTGCTCTTGAATATCAGCAGCTGCCTCATGGTTAATGTAATTGACTGCCCCAACCCCTGGTTGAACAACAAGAGCTAAAACTGTCGCAATAACAACTGCTATCACAGAAAGAATACCATAATAAAGTATCATCTTTTTACCAAAAACAGCCAACAGTTTATTATCACCTACACTCGAAATACCAATAATAATCGCAGACACTACAAGAGGTATAACAACCATTTGGATAAGCCTAATGAATACTTGACCTACAAATGTTAAAAAATTTACGATAAAAGTATTTTCTTGACCTTGTAAAAACACTCCGACAATTATACCTGCAACTAAGCCAAAGAATATGTGCCAGTTGCGTTTCAAACCTAAACCTAATGCAATTAAAATCTGCATGTGTAATTTCATAAAAATTCCCTCATAAAGTCTGCTGTATCTATTGTATAACTCACATAACGAAATTACAAAAGTTATTACAAAATGTGAATTAGGATAACAATCTACTATGTTCTTGAATTAGCGCCGTTTTATTTGGCCTAAACTTAATAAAATCCCACGCAAGTTCAGAATTTACATCAAATTCATCAATATAATTAGAAAAATCAATCAAACCTTTTGCTGATTTTTTAAAAGCACCTAAATTTCCACCATTTTTATATACCTCAAGTAAATAATCAGTTAAAGTTTCATCTCCACGTGATAAAACTGTTTGAAAATAATCCCATTTTATACTTGAAAAAGAGGCTTTTAAACCAAGTTTATGAAATTCTTTTTTCAAATACAATTCTTTTTTCTCTAATGATTTTGACTCTTCTCTTTTACACCATTGGAATGGAGTATGAGGTTTTGGAACAAATGTAGAAAAAGCATAGGACAAGTCAAAACCTTTATAGGTTTTCTTTAAATCTTTTGCAAATTCAACTAATTCCTCTAAATCCTCAGTTGTTTCTGTTGGAATTCCATACATGCAGTAAACTTTTAGCCCTTTTAAACCATTTTCTTGAGCAATTTTAACCGTATTGTAAAATTGTTCTTTTGAAATATGTTTATTTATAACTTTTCTAAGTCTTTCACTACCTGCTTCTAAAGCAACTGTTGCAGATTTTTGACCAGCTCTTACAAGAGTTTTTACGACAAGTGGTGACAGTTTATCAGCCCTAAGAGAAGATATTGTCATTTCAATTTCTCTACCTTGATCCATTTTTTCTAATAAAAAGTTACAAATAGCTTCCATATCAGGATGCGCACAAACATTTGCACCCAACAACGCTATCTTATTTGTAAAAGATAGACCAAGTTCCAAAGCCTCTAGGACTTTTTCCAAATGCACATTTCTCTGAGGTAAATTCAAGTATGAGGCCAAACAAAAAGCACAACAATTTGAACAACCTCTAGCAATTTCTACAATAAATGTATTTTTAAAATAAGCATCCTCTGAAATTATTGGAGTGTAAACACAATTATCTAGTTTAACAGTAGCTTTTTGTACATCTTTTTTATATTTTGGTACAAATACCCCTTCTAATTCAGACAAGGCTCTTAAAATTTCATCTTTTGACTTACCCTTATTCGCTTTATAAATATCAACGACTTTCGAATTTATACCTTCACCGTCACCAATAAAGAAAACATCAAAAAAGCTTGAATATGGCATTGGATTTGCCGTAACGACAGGACCTCCAACCATTACCAAAGGGTAAGTTTCATCTCTATCCTCAGATTTTAGAGGAATATTATATTTTTCAAGCATTTTAAATATATTTAAGAAATCCAAATCAAAAGAAAATGAAAAAGCAATAAAATCAAGTTCTTTTGGACTCAAATGAGTTAATTCTGTATCAGAACAAACTCTTTCAACATATACGTCATCACGTTCTTCGTATTCTTTTGAAATCCACAAATAACCTAAAGAAGATAATGAAAAAGAGTAAATAGACGGAAAACACATCCACATCTTAACTTCAGGATTTTTCATCTGATTTACGTTATATAAATAAATTTCCTTATTCAAAGCGAAATAACCTATAACCCTTTTTCTTCTAGCATATCATCAAGTTTCTTTTGTAAATCTAGGGCAGTATTTAAATCATCAACTGATAGAACTTTCATATTTACAAAAATTTCACCTAAAGGTAATTTTTGAAATCTTTGAATATCCAAAGCCATCCCTAAATGAATAAGGTTGATTTTACCTGATTCAAGTAAAATCTCCCCTATCATTTGATGTTCTTGTATATCTTTCCAATCTTCAAAATCGTATAAATTTTTCATAATTTAAGTCTACCAAGCAATAACAATTGCGTTAATTACATATCTGTATCAATCAATTTTGTTTGAACAGCAGCATCTGCAGGTTTAGTTTCTTCAGTAGCTTTTGCATCAGACGAAGAAGAATCATCTGTATTAGGATTTACGATTTTATTTACTGATACTACAACATCGTTATCAACTAAGTTTTGAGCTCTAACACCTGTTGCAGGTCTACCTTGACGAGAAATATCTCCAGCTTTTAGTCTTGTGCAAATGCCATTTGCTGTAACTAACATTACTTCATCATTTTCATCAACGATTGTCAATGCAACTAATCTTGAAGCAGATGATTTAAATTTAGTTGCAATCAAACCGATACCTCCTCTGTTTTGAGTTCTGAATTCTGATAATTTAGAACGTTTACCAAAGCCATCTGATGTAACAACTAATAAGTCTGCATCATAGTTTTGAGGTACAATATCACAACCAATGATTGTGTCACCAGTACGAAGCTTCATTGATGTAACACCTCTTGCACTTCTACCTAGAGGTCTTAAGTCAGATACACTAAATCTGATTGCCATACCACAACTTGTACCAATGATAATTTCATCATTTGATTTCGCAAGTTTAACCCAGTTCAACTCATCATTTTCTTCCAATGAAATAGCAATAATACCGTTTCTTCTGATATTTGCAAAGTTATTTAATTCAATACGTTTGATATAACCTGATTTTGTTAACATAATTAAGTTCATATCAGCAGAGAATTCACTAACTGGAACAACTGCAGTAATTTTTTCACCTTGTTCAATTGGTAATACATTTACAATTGGTAAACCTTTAGCTTGTCTTTGACCTTCTGGGAAGTCATATACGCTCAAGCTATATACTGTACCTTTTGAACTAAAGAATAAAACTTTATCGTGCATCATTGCGGTAAAGAAGTGTTGAATATCATCATCCTCTTTAGTCTTGATACCACTCTTACCTCTTGTTGCACGATTTTGTCTATCAAATGTATCTAAAGAAATACGTTTCAAATAACCTTGGTTAGTAATAAATACAGCCATTGGGATATTTGGTGTTAAATCTTCAATACTCATTTCGCCTTGTTCAGGAACAATTTGAGTTTTTCTTTCGTCACCGTATTTAGCTTTATCTTCTAACAATTCTGTTTTAATAATTGCTAAAACTTTATTTCTATCAGCAAGAATATCTTCGTATTCTTCGATTTTCTTCAATAATTCATCGTATTCATTTTTAATTTTATCTTGTTCTAAGCCTGTCAATCTTCTCAATTGCATTTCAAGAATTGCATTAGCTTGTTCTACATCAAGACCAAATCTCGACATCAAGCCTTCTCTAGCATCATCAGTTGTTTTTGATTTTTTGATTAATTCAATAACTTCATCTAATGAGCCTAAAGCAATTAATAAACCAGCTAAGATGTGAGCTCTCAATTTAGCTTTTTTCAAGTAATAAGTTGTACGACGTGTAACAATTTCAACACGGTGAGCAACAAATTCTTCTAAAACTTGTTTTAAGTTCATCAATCTTGGTTGTTTACCACAAAGAGCTAACATATTGTAACCAAATGTTGTAGCTAATTGAGTGTGTTTAAATAAGTTATTTTTAACAACATCAGGTTTTGCATCACGTTTCAATTCAATAACGATACGCATACCTTCTCTGTCTGATTCATCTCTTAAGTCAGAAATACCTGTAATTTTTTGGTCTTTTACAAGTTCAGCAATCTTTTCAATTAACATTGCCTTGTTAACTTGGTAAGGAATTTCTGTAACTACGATAGCAGTTCTACCTTGACGTCCACCACCACCAGGAAGTTCTTCAATTGTAGCTACTGCTGACATTTTGATAGAACCACGACCTGTTTCGTAGGCTTGTTTAATATCATTTAAACCAACAATTGTTGCAGCTGTAGGGAAATCTGGACCTTTTATATATTCCATCAATCCATCAATTGTAATATCAGGATTGTCAATCAATGCAACAGTACCGTCAATAACTTCTGAAACATTGTGAGGTGGAATATTTGTTGCCATACCAACAGCAATACCAGAAGAACCATTTAATAAAATCATTGGTAATCTAACTGGTAAAACATCAGGTTCTTCTAATGAACCATCAAAGTTTGGAACAAAATCAATTGTTTCACAATCAATATCAGCTAACATAGATTGCGTAATTTTGTGCATTCTAGCCTCAGTATAACGCATTGCAGCTGCGCTATCACCATCAACAGAACCAAAGTTACCATGACCATCAATCATTAAGTATCTTGTTGCAAAATCTTGCGCCATACGAACCAAAGCTTCATATACTGAAGCGTCACCGTGTGGGTGATATTTACCAAGTACTTCACCAACGATTCTGGCACATTTTTTAAATGGTTTATCAGGTGTCATGCCTAATTCGTTCATCGCAAATAAAATTCTACGGTGAACTGGTTTTAAACCGTCACGAACATCTGGTAAAGCACGTCCAACAATTACACTCATTGCGTAATCGATATACGAACGTTTCATTTCTTCTCTTATATTAACAGGTATAATATTACCATCATGAAATATATTTTGTTGAGACAAAATAATCCTCCTTATCCCCTATTTAGCATGACCATTGTAACATAAACATGTTTTAATTAAAAATTTTTCATATATAATGTAAAGTATGGATAACATTTTAGATAAAATTAACGAACAAATTTCAAACAAAGAATTTGAATCAGCAAAAATTCAATTAGAGGATTTATTAAAAGAAGACGAGCATAACATTGAAGCAATGAAGATGTTAGGGCTTTGCAATGTAAACTTAAAACTTTACGACGAAGGTAGAGCAATTTTTGAAACAGTCGTAAAATACAAAAATGATGATGCAACAAGTTGGTTCTATCTCGGAAGTTGCTACGACAATATGGATGATTTTCTTCATGCAGAAACAGCTTATAAACAAGTTATTGCGCTAAGAGAAGATTATCTTGATGCCTATAGTAATCTTGCAATCATTTATCTTCGTTCTGGTTCACCAGACAAAGCTTTACCTATTGCGTTAAGTTTATTAGAAAAAGATTCAGACTCTGCTAAAACTTATTACCTTGTAGGTACGACTTATTTAGCGCTTAGAGATGTTGAAAATTGTATTGTTTATTTGTCGAAAGCAGCAGAATTAAATCCTGAAAACGCTCAAACTTACAACAATTTAGGGACAGCTTATCTTTCTGCAGGCAATCATCAAGCAGCTTTAGAAAACTACTTGAAAGCTACAGAATTGAGTTTAAAAAATCCTTTAACATATTTCAATATTGGTTCAATCTTACAATTACAAAACAAAAATGTTGAAGCATGTGAATACTTTGAAAAAGCTTATGAAATTGAAAAATGTGAACAATATATGGTAGCTTTAGCCTTGTCTGAATACAAATCAGCACAATATGAAAAAGCTATTGAGCACTACAAGTACTTATCTGAAAAATATCCAGATAAACACAATTTTATATACAACCTAGCTTGTTGTTATGAACAATTAAACCAACAAGATGAAGCTATTGAACTAATGGAAAAGCTTGTTAGAAAAAATCCAAAATCAGTTCTTATGGCACAAAAATTATCAACTATGTACATTCAACAACATAGATACGAAGAAGCTAAAGGCGTATATGAACAATTAATCATGCAAGGTTCAATAACAGCATCTCTATATCACCAGTATGCAATGTTATGTATGCAAACAAACGATATAGATACAGCTGAAAGAATTTTCAAAAAAGTTATTGAGCTTGAACCAAATTCAGCTCAAACTCACAAAGACCTTGGCGTTATATATTTAAACAAAAGATTATTTGAATATGCAGAAGATGAATTCAACAAAGCACTTGAGCTTGAACCAGATGATAACAACATTCAATTTGAATATGCAAACTTTTTACACGCTGTAGGTAATTATCTAAAAGCTGAAAAATACTACAAAGATGTAGTTACACATGATGAAAAGAACCCACAAGTTTTAACATTTGCAGCAAAAAATAAAATGGCATTAAATGATAACGAAGCAGCAGTTGCATTATTAGAAAAAGCTATCAAATTAGCTCCAAATGATGATTATGCATTATATCTTTGTGGTAAAGCAAATTATATGATTAAAGATTACGACTGTGCGAAGAGATACTTGATTGCAGCGTACGAAATCAACAAAAACATTGAAACAGAAAATGTTTTAGCATTAACATACTACAGCAACGGAGAATTCCAACAAGCTGCAAATATTTTTGAAGCGATTTTAAAACAAAATCCAAACAATAGTTTAATGTTAATGAATACTGCAAAATGCTATGAACAATTAAAAGATAATGATAAAGCGTTAGAATATGCAGAGAAATCAGTAGAAATTTTTGCAGACAATGAAGAAGCTCAAGAAATGATTAGACGATTATCTTAATAATCTCTATTGTTCACAATTTCTTCAAATTGATCAAAAGTTTCTTTACCAACTAGCTGTTCTAAAGAAGCTCTTTTTGAGTAGAAATTGTTTCTAGCATTCATTTGAAAATCTAAAGAAGTTCTATAATACGCATCTGCAATCAAAAGAATTTCTCTTTTTGCACCATTTTCAGCATATTGGTAATTGCTATATGCAACCTTTGTTTGATGTGTTGCCATATCAAAGATTTTTCTTGTAGTCATATAATCATAGTAAGCATTTACTATATCTTGTTGCAAATCATCAATTTTACGAACAAGAATAATCATATCAGCGTCATTTACTCTTGAAAACTTATAATTTATAGCTTTATCATCTTGAGAGGCAATACCAAGCAAATTGCTACCCAAAAACGAACCTGATGCAAGAAGAGGATTCCCAACACCTGCACCAACAAGTGTTGACATACTTGCAATTGTTGTAAGAACTTTTTTAACTGAATGCTCATCAGGTTTATCAGCATCAGGATTTGAAAGCTTATATAGCGCAAATTTTATGGTATCACTTTTTACTGCTGCACCTCTCCATAACAAAGATAAGTCTTTCATCATATCATCTGATTTAAGATTTAGATTATCAGAAATTTCTTTTGATATTTTTTTAATACTTAAATCTGCATAAGTTAAAGCTCTTGAATCAATTATTTCTTCTTCTTTTTTTACGATATTGTCGTTAACTCTGTCCTTAACTTGATATTTAATTTCAACTTCATCACTTGTACCAACACGATACGCAGAATCACGAAGAGTAGTAACATCTTCCAATTCTATAGCAAATGCTTTTGGTAACATTAGAATAGCAAGTAACAATATTAATTTTTTCATCTTGCCACCTTCTTTCCTTTAAATAAAGCTGAATCATAATTAAATTTATACAAGCTTAAATTATCAACCACTTTTTTACCTGCAAGTCGTTGAAGCTCTAAATGATATTTTTCAGCATTCATTTCTGCCTGATATTCTTGAATTTTCATTGTTTCATACAAATTTGTAGAAATAGAAATATCTAAAATATCGCCTTTATCAAGAGCTTTAGAATAATTTTTACTATACAAAAGCATTCTTTGACGAGTATCTTTTAATACAGAAAGTGAACTTTTATAATTGTAGTACGCATTAATAATCTTGTCCTGTAACTCCTCAACCATACTTGCTAATTCAATAAGCTCTGTATCAGTCAATGGTACTTCTTGAGGTACATTTTTTTTATTCAATAAAGTTTGAGCAAGTCTACCTGCAGCAAAAGCAGAAGTTTGAATATACGGATCTGCACCCATAAAAGAAGGAACAAAAGAAGTTCCACTTACGATTGCAGAAAGTGTTTTTGCCATTAAAGAAGAGTGAATTCTTCTTTGACTTTCAGGAGTCGCCAACTTCTTCAACGCAAACTCAATTACCTTATTATTTTCAACAGTACCTTTCCAAAGAGCTTCAATATCCTTCAAATCTTGTTTGTTTTGAGCCTCAATCAAAGCTTTCATCAGTTCTTCATCTTTTATTAACAAAGAACCTTTAATATTCTTCTTTGGTTCAGAGATTTTGACCTTATTTTTTGAAACACCAGTAAGCTCAACAGTATCCACTGCAAACGCTGGCATAGTATAAAAAAGAATAGCTATTAATAAAATAAATCTCATAAGAATTTTATAACACAGTAGTAAAAATAAATCCAATGGTCTACAAATTTCATTCGTACGGTTGATACCATGCTCGAAGAAAATCAATAGAATAGATATGCAGGAGTGGAAGATGACTTTAGAAGCAGAAGAAAAACAAAATATTTCGGCAGAAAGATTTATAACAAGCCCAGATTTATTACACCAAGATGAATCTTATGTTCTTTGCGTACAAGCAGATGCATTGCGGTCTTCTATGATGTTTAAAGAAAGCGTTTCAAAATATTTACGCTCAATACTTCTAAATAGAAATAATCTTGAAGCATATTACGGATTAGCGCTTTCATATAAACATTTAAAAGATTTCCCAAAAGCTGTCAGCACTCTTAAAAAAGCACTCTTAGTTGATAGCGAAAACAAAGATATTTATTATGAATTAGGTATTTGCATGCTATTAAGTGGTCAAGCATGTGAAGCTATGCAAAATTTAAGAAAAGCTATTCAATTAGATAAAGATAATTTGAATGCTCAAGTACAACTAGCAATAGCTCATGAACTTTGCGACGAAGAAGACATGGCATTAATGATTTATGACAAAATCAATGAAGAAGCTCCTAAATTCTTTCAAGCACACCAACACAAGGCCGCATTATTAATGAGTCTTGAGAAATACAAAGAAGCATGTATGGTTTTTAGCAAGCTTTTAAAGCTTAACCCAAACTATGAAAAAGCCTTACTTGGAATTGGAATTTGTTTTGACAAATTAAAAAGATTTACTGATGCAATTAGATATTATAGAAAATTTTTAACTATAAAACCTAAAACTGAACATGTTGAACACATTAAAGATAGAATTTGTAAAATCAAAAAGACTCATAAAAAGTTCAACAAATTATCAGTTGTCCCTGTAAAATAATTATTCACCTAGAGAGAGTTTTATAGAAAAAGTTACACAGCCCAAAGCTACGAACAACACTAACAAGTTTCTAACCAAAGGTGGTACGTCAGGGTTTGTTCTGTTGTGCACCATAAATTGGATAACTATTGCGATACCCCAAAAAATAAAAGTTAAAATATTTAATGTAATAGCTAACATATAAAATCCTATTTTTTAATAACAAATATTTTAAATTCTCCTGGATATAGGCTAGGGAAAGTCAAAGAGTATTCAGGAGAAGCAAAATCTACAAGCGAGAAATTTCTACCGTCAAAAACATACTCTGCAACAGCTGCGTAATCCCCAGGAATATTAACAGTCTTATTATAAATATCTTTTCCTACTTTTACATCAGTATATGGAACACCATCTGCTGAATGTTTAGTAAATTTTTCGAATGGTGAATTGTAATTTGAAATTATTAAGAAGGCTTGTTTTAAAGGTTCTTTAGTAACCATCCAAGTTGCAAAACCTTCGTTATCCTCAGCAATAATTTGAGCTTCACCGTTAATTAAAACATCTTGAGATTTAACAAATCTACTTATTGCATCAAATTTTGCATAAAAATAGTAATTTTTTTCTCTAATCATAGGAACTTCAGCATCTATAGTTCTGCGAATACCAGTTTGAGTAAAGCTTTCATCCCCATCTACATACATAATTGGACGAGTTGCAAACTTACCACCTGGGAGAAATTTGTATTTGAACCATTTATACATAGCTCCACTTTCGCCTAATTGTGCAGGATATCTATCTATAATCGAAAACTCGCCATCTTGATTATTGTACGTTTTCAAAATCGATAATTTTGATTTGTTATATAAAGGTATATTGAAATTTGCTAAATACTGATTATCTTTTATGATTTCAGCAGGAGTTTTTAGAGATTGAGAAGAAACATCGTCCCCCCATAAAACATCAAATTTCATATCATTATGATATTCTTTATAA
>SAMEA104315433__coassemble_246_pt1 | contig 28801 bp, 27 predicted proteins | sample SAMEA104315433__metabat2_high_PE_030 | metagenome-assembled genome bin SAMEA104315433 (sample SAMEA104315433) | gut metagenome | biome: Monkey gut; feature: monkey-associated habitat; material: faeces | place: China | collected 2013 | reverse complement strand
TCTAAATTCCAAAGACAATCAGGTGGTAAAGGTCAATACGGTCACGTTAAAATTAGAATTTCTCCAGCTGAAGAAAATGCAGGTTTTGTATTTGAAAACAAAATCGTTGGTGGTGCTATTCCTAAAGAATATATCGAACCAGCAAGAAAAGGTATGGAAGAAGCTCTTGAAGGTGGTATCTTAGCAGGATTCCCAATGATTGACGTTAAAGTTGAACTTTACGATGGTTCTTACCACGAAGTTGACTCATCTGAAATGGCATTCAAAATTGCAGGTTCTATGGCAATCAAAGATGGTGTTAAAAAAGCACAACCTTGTGTACTTGAACCTATGATGAAAGTTGAAATTGAAATTCCAGATGAATACACAGGTAACATCATTGGTGATATTTCAAAAAGACGTGGTAGAGTTGAAGGTCAAGAACCTCAAGGAAACACAGGTAACGTAATTGTTAGAGCTACAGTTCCTCTAGCTAACATGTTTGGTTATGCTACAGACTTGCGTTCTAATACTCAAGGTCGTGGTACATTCTCTATGGAATTCAAAAGCTACGAACAAGTACCTAGAAACGTTGAAGAAGAAATCATCGCTAAATCAGGCAAATAATCAAATTGATTATATAAAACAAAAATGGTTGAGGTTTTACCTCAGCCATTTTTTTATGTAATAAGAATGAGAGGGCAATGCCTTTGCACTCTTATCTATGTCTAAGCTTATTTTATAAAAGTAAAGCCAAAGACAGTGATAAATTTTTCTTTTTTACCATTAGAGTATTTGTTTTTGATAGAAAAAATTTTGTTCAGTCCATTTGGATGGTAGTACTTGAGGTGGTCTGATTCTGATTGTTTAATCTTATAATCAATCATTTCATAAATCATTTTTTCATAGAAAATATTTTCTCTAGCGTATTTATAAAATATTTCAGCAAAGGGTATGATAGGACTTTTCCAAGGCTTAAGCCCTATAAAGTGTATTATTGCTGGATTTTTTACGCTTTCTTCAAAATCTCTATTATTCAATATTTCAAGGCTATTTTCTGCTCCTAAAACACCTGCGCTAACATTCCATTTTAAATTTAAAAATTGCACTTTGTCTTTAAAAATAATATTTAATACATCTTGGTCTGGGCACATTAAGTATGGATAACTTTTTAGTGTTGTAATGAATTTTTCCATAAAATTCATGTCATTTAGTTTTTTTATATCAAATAGGATTACGCCACTATTAAAATAATTTGATAAATCTTTTAATTTTAGTATTTTTTCTGCATAACGTCTAAATTCTTCCCAAGTTTTAGCCTTTAGTGCATATTGTAATCCAATATCTTTTACAGCACCGATACAATTTTCTTTTAAATCAGTATTGTATAACTCTGCGACATCTTTTAAAAATATTATGTCGCAATCAAAATAAAGTATTTTTTTATAATTTTTAAAAATTTCAGGTATAAAGCATCTGTTATAAATAGCTCTTGAATACGGTTCGCAAATGTAGAATTCTTTTTCTCCATATTTTGAGAAAAATTCTTCCATATTTATAAAGAAAATTTTTGTATTTTCTTTTTCAAACTCTAGTAAAGCTGTTTTATGTTTTTCAGATAAACCTTCTTCTAAAATATAAATGCCGTAATTGTTTTCTTTAGTGCTATTTTCTATTAAAGACTTTATTGCTGTGCCTAAATATGGCGCAAAATTGTCGTCACTTGCAAAAACGCATGAAACTTCATTGTTAAAGTGTGGAACAAAGTTTATAGACATAACAAGTCCTTTCTAAATCTTATTAGACATGTTACCACATAAAAATAATAGTCAAGTTATGTAATACATAATTTATAAAGTCGAGGAATAAATGTATTGTTGTATATGAGGTAGTTATGAATGTAAGAAAACTTTTAGGTAAAAGAATTAAAGAACTACGCATATCTTGTGGGTTAAAACAGGCTGAACTTGCTGAAATTATTGGTATTGAACCTAGAAGTATAAGCAGGATTGAATCTGGCTTTCATTTTCCAAAAGATGAACACTTAGAAAAATTTGCTAATGCTTTTAAAGTTGAATTAAAAGACTTATTTGATTTTTCTCATTTGGAGTCAGTTGATTATATTCCTAAAATTATGGATCTTTTAAAATCTGCAAATGATGATAGTCTTAAAACAATTTATAAGATTGTAACTGCTATGCTTAAATAGTTGTTTTTAAATTATATTTTTTATTTAAATCGCTATTTTTAAACTTTTAAGTTGATATTCTAAAAGTATTTTTTCTTTTTGTCGATAATCTTTTTGTAATAGAAAGAGGTTTAGTATGGCAAGGATTTTAGAAAATGATTTTGGTCGTAGAAATATCAAAGTTTCCACGGATGATATTATTTCTATAGTTAGAGAATATCAGCGTCTTGTCGGTGTTGGCAAAGATTATGATGAGATACGTAATATTTTAGACCAAAATAACATTTTTTTGGTAGAAGACTTGTGATTAGAAGAGGCGAAGCCAAAGGCTTCGCCTCTTACAAACACAAAGGGCGAAACGCATAGCGTTTCGCCCTTGTTAATATTTTAAAACATTTTATTTTACTTGTTGTCTTTGAACAGTTGTTGTTTTTACTGCAATTCCACCTTTGATTTCAATTTTTGTTGTTATAGTTTCTTGTTCTTTGAACGTTGTTGTTCTTCCTTGAGAATCCATTTCTTGTCTTACTTGAGGTTTTCCTACAGTTTTTGTTGTTCCTGCCTTCAAGCCTTTTGGCGAAACGTATTCAGTTTTAACTGTTGTTCTTGTTTGGTTGTTATAATCTTCTCTAGATTGTAATTGACCAGTTTTTTCATTGTATTTGAATCTAGAAACTTCTGTTCTGCCGTCTTTCATAAAACCTGTGTTATGGAAGTTTTGTTGAACAAGTTTTCCACTCTTATCAAAGTATAAAGTTTCACGTTTGTCTTTACTTGTTAGAACAGTTTGACCTTTGTATGAAGTCATTTCATAACCTAAGTTTTTGTAATGTTCCATAGTATAAATAGCTTGTTGTCCAGAATGACCTTTTACAGATTTATCTGCTTTTGTGCCATCAGCGTTATATATTGTACCATTTTTTACATATCGACCGTCTTTATATTTTGTGTCGTATGCATATTGGAATGTACCGTTTACATAATTGTAAGATTTTCCACCTTTACGATATGTTCCGTCTGCAAGCTTTTTATAACCTTGATCTTTTGCTAATTCATCAGGACTTTTTTGTTTTGGAGCTTCTTTTTTCGCAGTTGATTCTTTTTTCTCTGCTTTTGCAGGAGATTCTGTGTGTCTGCTATGATGAGCTTTATCTTTTCCTTTAACAGCACCATCATCTACTTGATGTGAAATTGCTGAACCATCAGCATTACATTCCTTCAATGCTCCGTTTACGTAGTGATAGTATTTGCCATCTTTTGAAAATACTCCAGGTGTTCCTGTTGCTGTATATCCATTTGGAATATTTCCTGTGCCGTTGCCAGTACCATTACCATCATCAACTTGTGGGGTATTGCCATTTCCGTCTGTTCGTGTAGCATCTAATGCAGAACCATCTTGTTTGCATTCTTGCATATTACCATTTGCATCAGGTTTATAATATTTGCCATCTCTAGCATAAACACCATTAACGTTTGTTGCGCTAAAACCTTGGTATCCACCATTGACAGTTTGTGTTGAACCTGAGAATTTAAAACAATTCATGAAGGCTTGGAACCAGTTGCCGATAGAATTTTGCATTGCTGCTGTACCAATACCGAATGGTAATGCGCCTGCCGACATTGTAAAATTAAAGAATTTGTTAGATAAATCGTTCAATTGTGCTTGGTCAACATCTAGCGATTGGTTGCTGAAAACACCACCGTAGCCAAAGCCACCCATTTGGACATTTCCACCATTTCCATATCCACCTAGCATGTTTCCGATATCGTTGCCTGCGCCCGTACCTGCACCATTGCCATTGCCTACACGGTTACCGTTACCGTTGCCATTTCCGTTACCATTGCCTGCGTCTTGGCAGCCACAATTGCATTGACGATTATTATTTGCTCTATCTTGACCGTTTAATCCATTAGTAAGTTCGGCTTGATCAGCTGCTGCACCTTGTTGTGCGGCTCTATCTTGTTCAGCTGCCTGTTTTTTCTTTAGTTCCTCTGCGCTTTCTGGCTTGTTGCCACCACCTGCGCCTTGAACACCGCCGTTACCTTTGATACTCATTTGCGTTTCCTTTTTTTTACACACTTTTTACATGTAGATATAATACACTTACACCTAAATACATGAAAACATCTGAAAATACTAAATTTCCACATGATCTGGAAATTTTTACATAATTTTACAATTATTTACATTTCATGTCAAGTAAGACTACGGCTGTATCTTTGACTAATCCAATTGACCATTTTAAGATGACTATACCACCTAATATTCCGATTGCAGAATCAAAGTATGTGATGTTCATAAATTTACCTAAAACAAGCGCCATAATTGCTAATACAGAGGTTAAAATATCTGCAAGTATGTGAAGGTATGCTGATTTGAAGTTTTGGTCTTCATGTTCTTCTTCGTGGTGGTGTTTTTCTTCGCATTCGCCGATGTGTAAATGAACATGTTTACCCTTCATTATTAATATGCTTACAAGGTTAACTATTAATCCAATAATTGCAATCAAAATTGCATCAGAAAATATTATTTTTACTGGATTTATTAGTTTTGAGGCTGATTCAATGATAATGGCAAACCCTGTTACGCCTAAAAAGATTGAACTTGTATATGCTGCAAGAGTTTTAATTTTTTCTGTGCCGTGTTCAAACATTTCAGAATTAGCAAATTTTCTTGCAAAGAAATAAGCCAAAAAAGTTAAGCCCAATGCAAGTGCGTGCGTTCCCATGTGAAAACCATCTGCTAAAAGTGCCATGGAATGAGTTATGTAGCCATAAGCAATCTCTATAATCATTGTTATTAACGTTAATATAACAACTAACAAAGTTCTTTTTTCTAAACTTTTTTCTTCAACTTCCATTTTAACCTCATTTCTTTCAACTACACTATACCACACTATATAGCAATTTTAACACCCCTAGGGGGTATTATAAAGAAATGTAAAAGTTTGAGTTTACTTTTTTGTGCTAGAATATATATCAATAAAGGAGCAGATAGATATGAAAAAATTTTTTAGTATTTTATTTTTATTAGTTGCTTTTGTTGGAGTTCAAACTTCTGCAAATGCAGGAACAACAACTACTACGACAACTACTACAACTACAACAAAAAATGGTTCAACAACAAAGACTACAACTACAAAAACTACTACATCTGGTACAAACTGGGATAGTAAAGCTAATCTTCAAAGGGTAAACAGAATTGGTAATGTTTTACTTACAAAAAATGGTGTGCAACAAACTATCAAGTTTACAGTTTCAAATACAGAAGATGTAAATGCTTATGCAGATATTAATAAAGAAATTCATGTGTACAGAGGCTTATTGAACTATGTTGATTACGACCACGAATTAGCTGGTGTAATTGCTCATGAAATGGGTCATATTCTTAATGGACATTGTGCAAAACAAACTATTTTAGATAGTGTAATTAGTTCAGTTGCAACGGACTTGGCAAAAGGCGCAAGCGATGCCGGTGCTACTACTGTTGCAATTGGTCAACAATTAGCTTCATCAAAACTTAGCCGTAACGATGAAATGGAAGCTGATATTACTGCAGTAGATTTAATGATTAGAGCTGGTTATAATCCATTAGCTTTAATTTCTGTTTTAAATAAAATTTGTGGTAACTACATTGATGTTTTAGAAACTCATCCGTCAGGCGAAAAAAGACTGATGAATATTTATGATTATATTTTATATAATTATCCAAAATATGCTAAAACTGGTGCAGCTGGATACAATACAGAATCTTATAAAAAAGCATCAACAATGATTGAAGCAAATCTTACATTGAGAAAAAATAATAAATCATTGCAAAATAAATACATAAAAACTCAAAAGAAATTGTTAAAAAATAAAGAAAAAAGAATGAAAAAAATGTCAGGTATTATTAATGGCTGGGATGCTTCATTTGCAGCGTTATATCTTATGAGTAAATAAAAGGGTTAAAAATTATGGCAAATATTCAACCAGAAACAATTCAATACAAAACTTCAGGCATCTGTGCACAAGTTATTCAAATACAAATTTTTGATGGTATTGTGCAAAATGTAGAATTCTTTGGAGGTTGCGATGGTAATCATAAGGGTATCGTTGCACTAGTCAAAGGGCTAACAATCGACGAGGTGATTTCTAAACTAAGTGGTATCCATTGTGGGGATAGAGATACTAGCTGTCCTGACCAATTAGCAAAAGCTCTTATTTTGTATAAGAATAAGAGAATGGAATATAAACAACCTGAAACAGAACAAGTTAATAACTAATAAAAAGCCCTCTTTTAAAGAGGGCTTTTATATCTATTACAAAGGAAAGAGCATCTTATGAATATCTTATTTATTATTGATAAAATTGAACTTAAATATTTTGAATTTAACAACCTTGTGACAAATTTTTGGTTGATAAAAGAATTTTTAAATCGTGGTTATAATGTTGAAATAACAACGGAAGATAAGTTATCAATAGTAGATTTAAAAGCTCGTGCAATAAGCTATAAATCATATTTGAAAGATGAAAATATTTTTTACGAAAAAGTGGAGCATTATTCAAATGTTGAAGATTTTGATTTGGTTATGTTCCGTCAAGATCCACCTGTTGATTTGAATTATATAAATTCAACATATATTATGGATTTTGTTGACCAAAGCAAGGTCTTAATAATGAATAATCCTCAAGCTATTAGAAGTTTTAATGAAAAACTGCATGCTCTATATTTTGCAGAATATATGCCAGAAGCTCTTGTTACTTCTGACAAAAAGACTATAAAAGAATTTTTAGCTAAAAATAAAGAAATTATTTTAAAACCTTTAAATCTTTGTTTTGGTGCAAATGTAATGTTCTTGAAAGAAAATGATGTTAATACAAATAGTATAATTAAAAGTATGACAAATGACGGTCAAACTCTTATTATGTGTCAAAAATATATACCAGAAGCAAAATTTGGAGATAAAAGAGTCTTGACTTTGGGTGACACTGTTCTTGATGAATGCGTACAAAAATTACCAACAAAAGACGATTTTAAATTTAATACACATAGTGATGACTTTATTAAAAAAGCCGTTTTAACAGAAGAAGAAAAAAGAAAATTTACAGAAGTTGCAAAAAAATTAAATTCGATGGGAATTTATATGGCAGGTTTGGATGTTATAAATTCTCAAATAATTGAAGTTAATGTAACAAGCCCTTGCTACTTTATTAAAGAAATAAATAACCATTTTTCAATAAATTTAGAGGTTAAAATTTGTGATTATATAATAAGCAAAGTTCAAGAACACACGAAAGCCAAAGTCTTAAAATAAAACATGTCCATTTGTCCAATATAAAATCTTCTTTATTTTAAAAATAATCTCTTAAAAAGGAGCAATTATGTCTATAAAAATGTTGATGTTTGATTTTAGGGAAGAAGAACAAGCTTATTTTGATAGAGAAAATACTGAGGATTTTGAAATAACTTTTTTTAAAGAAAGTCTTACAAAAAATGTCGTACAAAATCTTCCTTATGTAGTAAGACAAAATACAACCGTTATAAGTGTTTTTATTGATTCAAAAGTCGATAAAGAAGTTATTGATGCTTTTCCAAATTTGATGATAATTTCTACTCGCTCAACTGGTTTTAATCATATTGATTTGGAAGAGGCTAAAAAGCAAAATATAAAAGTCTTAAATGTAGAAAACTATGGCAAAACTGGTGTTATGCAGTATACGTTTGGTCTAATTTTGACTCTTATGAGGAAAATTTATGTCGCTATTTTTGATTTGAAAGATTTAAATAAGGGTAATTCAAAATATGTTGGTCGTGATTTGAACAATTTAACTCTAGGGGTATTTGGTACTGGCACAATAGGTGCTGGTGTTTGTATGATTGCAAACGCTTTTGGTATGAAAGTTTTAGCTTATGATTTGGTAAAAAAGAATGGTTTAATTGAAAATTATAATGTTCAATATGTAAATAAAGATGAACTTCTCACAAAATCAGACATCGTAACTTTACATCTTCCATATAATAATCAATCCTACCATTTGATTTCAGAAAAAGAATTTGAATTAATGAAAGATACAAGTTATTTGATTAATGTTGCAAGAGGTGAACTCGTTGATACAAAAGCACTTTTTGACGCAATTATAAATAATAAAATCTCAGGTTGTGCATTAGATGTTATTGAATGTGAAAGCTCAGGTGTTTTTTGCGAAAAAAATAAAAACAAAGAAGCTACAGAATGTGTTTCTGAATGTAATAATACAAATTTGATTATAAAAAAACTCGTCAAAATGCCAAATGTTTTAGTAACACCTCATATCGCCTACAAAACTCAAGATGCTATTGATTATATTTTGAAAACTACAATGATAAGCATTAAAGACAACTTAAAAGGTGGGCATACTAATAAAATTAATTAATAGTAGCCCACGTTCTTCTTCTAATACTGGCATAATCGCCGTTGTTTAAACCTACCCTTACACTTCAAGGAATAATCTTTGCCCAACGATGTTAGGCTTGTTATTATAATATCCTGCAAAATAACCACCTTTAACTGGGCAGTTTTTTGCGTATGTATCCATAGATGATTTTTTGGCACTCATTGTCACAAAAGGGTTGTTAGAAAAAGGGTTTGTTGATTTAACTTCTTTTACTTGTTCTAACGGTTTAACATTTTGAGCTTGCATTGCAGTTGGTGCCATAAAAGCTTGTGTTAAATAGTTGATAATGTTGTTTGCCATAAATTCTCTCTCCTCTGATAGTATTCTTTTAAGGATACTTTTTCGAAAGTCATTTTTATTATACAAAATTATCAATATTTTTGTAATATTTCTTAATAAAAATCGTATAAATTATGTAGTATAATAATTTTATGGAAAAAAATATTTTAATTATTGGAAACAGTGCAAAAGAATATGCGTTAGCTCAAAAGCTTTCTAAATTAAGCAATATCGGTAATATTTATGTCGCATCAGGTAATGATGCAATGAGAGAATTTGCAACTTGCGTTGATATTAGAGAAAATGATGTTGCAGGATTACTTGATTTTGCAATGGAAAATGCAATTGATTTAACAATTTGTTCAAGTGAAAAAGCTATAAGAGCAAATGTAGTTGGTATTTTTCAAGAAAATGGTCAAATGGTTTTTGGCCCAACTTCTGCAAGTGCTCAGATTGCTATAAATAAATCTACTGGTAAAAAATTCTTATATAAATTGCATGTTCCAACTGCAAGATTTGGTATTTTTGAAAAACCTCAACAAGCAATTGATTATGTTAGAAATTCAATGCTACCTGTTGTTGTAAAGACTGATGAACACAGAAATTCAAATGGTACAATGATTTGTTCTGCAATGAGTATTGCAAAATCTTTTATTGAAGATTGTTTTATGAGAAACGAAAAAAGAGTTATTGTAGAAGATTTTGTTTATGGACATGAGTTTTCTTATTACGTAATAACAGACGGATATCATGCAATTCCATTGAGTAGTGTTGGTAATTATAAGTTTGTGCTTGATGGTGACGGTGGACTTTTAACTCCTGGCATGGGAGCTTATATTCCAGATTATAAAATTACAAGAAATGTTGAACAATACATTATGCAAGAGATAATTTTCCCTGCTCTTGATAGTTTAGACCAAAAAGGAACACCTTATGTTGGAATTTTGGGTATTGATTGCGTGCTAACTCCTGATAATGAAGTTGTTGCATTAGAATTTAACCCATTCTTGCAAGACCATGACTGTCAGGGTGTACTTTCAACTATCGAAGATAATTTGTTTGATATAATGTATGCTTGTGTTGTTGGTTCTTTTGCTGATGATTATGAGTATATTAATATGAAAGATGAAGTTTCTGTTTCTTGTGTTCTTTCTGCAGGAAATAAGACTGACAAAGTTATTTCAGGTTTAAATAATTTGGACGAAGACACTTTAGTTGCTCATTTTAATACAAGAAAAAATGAGTATTTAGAGTATTTGACAACAGGTGATAGAACTCTTGTTGTTACTAAAAATGCTAAGACATATACCTTCGCAACAGATGCCTTGTATGATGAAGTTGCGTTGATTGAATTTGACGGCAAAACTCACAGAAAAGACCTATGCGCAGTTTTGGACTAAGTTTAATTATCCTTTAATTTAACGAAACAGAAAGTCCTTCGACAATGTTATAAAAATCTTGTGTTGGCAGTGTAAACAGGGTTTTAATTGCGTATGCTATTTCTTCGTCGTTTTTGTCGTACCAACGTCTACGGCTTTGGAATTGGTGATACAAGCCTATAACTCTTTCAAGTCCAAGGCTTAAATCTGGCTCAAGTTCTTCTTTGTGTAAATCCTTTATCTGCTTGATAATTTCAGTCAAATTTTCTGATAATGCGTTTTTTGTGTCATTATCGAGGTTTTGAATTTTATCAAATATTTCTGTTGCAGAATAATCTACATCATACCAACGTCTTCTAAGTTTGTTCATGCCTACATTCTAGTTTTTTTTTTAAGAAAGGTCAACTTTTTTTCATATCTTTAAAAATATTGTATAATCTTATTTGGTGAAGTAGGTAAAAATGAAAAAATTCTTATTATCAATATTTTTTATATTTTTATTTTTGGCTCAAGTCGTTTTTGCAGATGAAAATTCTATAAAAATTACGTCTGTAGCATTTGACACTTCATCTTCTGTTCTTATGATAAATTCACCTTCTGAATTTACATCAAATAATACAAGTAAATTAAAATTGATTAAAATGTCAAATCCTAACAGAGTTTATTTTGATATAAATTCTGCGATTTTGGCTACAAAAAAAGAAGATATTAATTTTACACAAGGTGCTGTAAAACACGCTGTTGTTGCACAAAATTCCGTTAATCCAGATGTCGTAAGAGTTGTGTTAACTCTGGATGAAAAGTATAGTGCAGATAAAATTGATGTTTATAGATTAAAAAACAGCATTATTGTTAAATATGGTGATAAACCTTTATTAAAAGAAGAATATTTCCAAAATACGTTTAGAGAAGCTAGACATGATTCAAACGATTATTATGAATATTCTGCAATGACAACTCAGGTCATTACAAAGAAAGAAGTTCCAGTATCTTCTGCACAAAATGTTACTATTCCAACTTCTTCTATGAAGGATATTCAATCTGCTTTTGCATTAGCAAATATCCCAAAAGAAGTTGAATCAGCTTTTAGTGATGTTAAGGTTGAACAAATAAAAAGAGATTTAAAATTAAATACAAGATATTACTTAAACAGTATAAATAAAACGTCTAATGGTATTTTACTATCAGGGTTTGGTTCTGTTGCTGTAGAAAAAGCTTTATATCTTTCAGAACCTGCGAGAATTGTTTATGATTTACCAAATACTTTGGCAAGTAAAGAGGTTAGAAGTAAAGAATATTCTATAAATGAAACAGAAACTATAAAAGTTGGTCAGTTTGAAACAAACAAAACTCGTTTGGTTTTAAAAACAAATAAACCTGATAAGTATATTCCAATATATTCACCTGATAATGAAACATTATTGCTTGCTGATAAAGAAAGATATAATGTTGCATCATTGTCGACAATAAAAGCAAGTTTAACTTCTACTTATTACGAAAAAAATGGACAAAATAATGACGTCATTTTAGCGTTTAATGCTCCAGTTGTTTATAGTGTTTATAGAAAAGCAGATGATTTTATTCTAACCATTTATAACATTGATAAATACAATGAAGCCCAATTTACTAATGCTATAAAAAATACAAATGTACAAAATCTAAAATTAAAAATAGAAGGTCAACTTTTAACTGTATCATATAAATTGCAATCAAATGGTACAACAAAGGTTTATTCGGGCTTAGATGGAAAAAGTCTAAAAATTTCTATAAGTGAACCACAATTAGAACAATCTCCAATAAAGAAAATTGTTCCACCTGTATTTACAAACACAAAGAAAAAAGCCGGTGAAAAAGTTATTGTAATTGATGCAGGTCATGGTGGTACAGATTGTGGTGCAACAAGAGCAGGTATCAAAGAAAGTGATATCAATCTTGCTGTAGCACAAAGACTTGAGGCTATATTAAAGCAAAAAGGTTACAAGGTTTATATGACAAGAAGTGATAATTCAACTGTATCATTACAAGAAAGAGTTGATATTGCTGAGGGTAAAGGCGAAGATATTTTTGTAAGTATACACGTAAATTCTTCAGAAAATACAAGCCCAACTGGCTTAGAAACTCACTATTATCATGATTATAGTTACAATTTGGCAAAATGTGTACAGGCTGAATTTGTGAAGAATGTAACCGAATCTCCTAACCGAGGTTTGATTAAGTCAAGATTTTATGTTATAAATCATACGACAAAACCAGCAATATTGGTTGAAATCGGATTTATATCTAATGAAAAAGAACGAATGCAATTAGTTTCTGCAGATAGACAACAAAGAACTGCGAAAGGTATTGCAGAAGGGATAGTTAACTATTTTAGACAATATGATAAATAATAAAAAAATAGGAGTATATGATTCAGGAGTTGGTGGGCTTACGGTTTACGAAAAGCTTAAAAAGCTTATGCCTAATGAAAATTATATTTACTATGGCGATTTAAAAAATCAACCTTATGGTGAAAAAACTAAAGACCAACTGATTCAATATGCAGAAGATATTTTTAAATTCTTTATTGAAAAAGATGTAAAATGTATTGTGATGGCATGTAATACGACTTCTGCGATAGCTTATGAAGCTTTGAAAGATAAATATGACATAAAAGTTTATCCGATTGTTCAGTCTTGTGCAAATGTTCTTTCTCTTCTTGAAATCGAACGTTTAGGAGTTTTTGCTACTCCTGTTACAATAAATTCTCATATTTATAAAAATGAAATTTATAAGTACAATAAAGAAATGCAAGTCTTTGAATTTGCTTGTCCTGAATGGGTTAAAATTGTTGAGTCGAATATGATTAATGCATCTTCAACAATAGATTGCGTGAAAAAATATTTGGATACTATGAAACAAAATAACCCAGATAAAATTGTTTTGGGATGCACACATTATCCTTATTTAAGAAGAGTTTTGGTTAATATTTGGGGTGATGATGTTTTTATTGACCCATCAATTATTTTTTCAAATTATATTAAATATGATTTAGAAAAGCATAATATGTTGAATTTATCTGAAAACGAGGGTACAGAAGAATTTTTTGTAAGTGCAAATCCAAATGAATTTAAGATTGCAGCAAAAATGTTTTATGAATTAAAAAACACTCCAACTCTTGTGGAATTTGCAGGTGTGTAAAAATATTGAATATACTTTAGTAAAATAACTGTGATATAATAACAAAAAATATAAAAAAGGGGATTTTAAGATGTTAAGTAAATATTTTACAGCAAAAACTAATACTCAAAAATTTGATAATGACATGCGTTGGTCAATGGGTGAAATCTATGGTAAACGTGTAATTATATTTGGAGCAGGCGAAGATTTTTTAACTTTGAATAAAAAATACAAATTTAATAAAGAGTTAAATGTTGTTGCTATTGCAGACAAAAGATTTGAAACAGAAAACTTTGTTGACTTTTACGGTATGAGAGCAATTAAACCTGCAGACATTGTAAAAGAAGATTATGATGTTATTTTGATTTCTAATGAAAATCCAAAAGAAGCATTGGATTATGTATTTAATGAATTAAACATTCAAGGCAAAGACATTAGAACAATGTTTAATGAAGAAGTTAAAAATGAAAGAGAAAATTATATTTATTTAACTGATTTGAAATTTGAAAAAACTTTACCAAAACTAGTTAAAAAATTAGAAGGTAAAACAGTTGTTTTATATGGCGCAGATGAATATTTAGAACTTATTAAAAAATATTTTGATATTTCAGGTTTGAATATTATTGCTGTTTCAGATAGAAAATATGAAAATGGTTATCAAGGTGATTTCTTAGGCTATAGAATTTGTGCACCAAAAGAAATCTTGGATTTAAATCCTGATTATGTTGTTTTATCTTCAAAAAATTATATTGATGAGTTTGAATATTTATACAAAGAAATTTTGAGAGATACTAAGATAAAAATTAAACCATTGGTGAAAAAATCTTTTGTAGACTTATTAAAAGAAGTTTTCAAACATTAGTCTTAAGCCTATTTAATCTGTTTTAAATACGGCAGTTACAATCATTGCAAATTGTAAGGAGTATATTGCAATAATGAATAATTTAGAACATAAAATGGTAGAGGTTTTAAAAGATTTAAAAGAAAATCACCATGTCGTAGGAATAAAAGCTGAATTTGAGGCAGAAGGCACAAGATTAGAAGAAGCTTTAAGATTAAAAGAAGTTGTAACAAGAGCAGGTCTTGATTTAACCATAAAAATTGGTGGATGCGAAGCTATCAAGGATATGTTTGACGCAAGAACAATTGGTGTTAATACTATTGTTGCGCCAATGATTGAGACAGCGTATGCTATGAAGAAATTTGTTCAGGCTACAAAATTTGTTTTTCCTGAGGAAGAAAGACAAGATATGCATTTTGTTATCAATGTTGAAACAATTACTGGCTTCGAAAATATTGATAAAATGATTGAGTCACCTTTATTTAAAGATATTGATGGTTGTGTTTTGGGTCGTGTTGATATGACTGGTTCAATGGGTTTAACTAGAGAAGATATTAATACTGACCAAATTTTTGATATTGCAAATGTTTTATCAGCAAAAATGCAAAAAGAAGACAAAATGATGGTTATTGGTGGTGGTGTTTCTGCTCATTCTTTACCATTTTTCTCAAAATTACCGTATTTAACAAAATTTGAAACAAGAAAAGTTATATTTGATGCACAAAAAGCATTGGCTGATGAAAATGCTGATAAAGGTATTTTGAAGGCTGTTGGTTTTGAACTTATGTGGCTAAAAAATAAACGTGAATTTTATAAAATGATTTATAACGAAGATGCTCAAAGAATTTCAATGCTTGAAGAAAGATACAAAAAATTGATTGAAGAAGCAGGTGGCGTTTATGCATAAGGCTTTAATTACAGGTGCTTCAAGGGGTATCGGAAAGGTTATAAAAGATTTATTTGAACAAAATGATATAAAGGTTTATGCTCCAAGTCGTGAAGAAATGGATTTGAAATCGAACGACAGTGTTAAAAGATATATTGAGTCTATTGAGGGTGTTGATATATTAATTAATTGTGCTGGAATAAACGATTTGGCAAGTATTGAAGAAATGACTGAAGAAAAATTACAAGAAACTCTTCAAGTTAATTTAATTTCTCAAACGATGCTAATAAAGCACGTGACACCTTACATGAAAAAACAAAATTATGGCAGAATTGTTAATTTTGCATCAATTTGGTGTGATTTTTCAAAAGAACGTAGAATAATGTATTCTATTTCAAAAGCAGGCGTAAAAGGGTTGACTACGGCTACAGCTGTTGAACTTTCAAAATACAATATTCTTTGTAATGCAGTAGCTCCAGGGTTTATAAATACAGAAATGACTTCACAAAACAATACTCCAGAGCAAATTAAGGAATTAGAGATGGCTTTACCAATAAAAAGAATGGGTGAACCTCGTGAGATTGCTGAATTTGTACTGTTTTTGGCAAGTGAAAAGAATTCATTTATGACTGGTCAAACACTCTTTGTTGATGGAGGTTTTTCTTGTGTCTAATTTTGTTGAAATTAAATCAAATATAAAAACTTATAAAGCTTTTTTTGAAAAAAACGACACTTTTTTAAAAGACTTATCTGAATTAGAAAATTCTGTTTTTGTTATAGATGAAAATGTTTATAATTTGCATAAAAATGGTTGTTTAAAATATATTCCAACAGAAAAAATAATACAGCTTGAAATTTCAGAAGAGAAGAAAAATATTAATACAGTTTGCGAATTATACGAAAAGATTATGAAATTTGCACCACGCAAAAATTTGAACTTAGTTTCAATCGGTGGGGGTATAACTCAAGATTTAACAGGTTTTGTCGCTTCTACTTTATATCGTGGTGTTAATTGGATTTTTGTTCCAACAACTTTGTTAGCGCAAGTTGATAGTTGTATTGGTGCAAAAACTTCTTTGAATTTTGAACATTATAAAAATCTTGTTGGAACTTTTTATCCACCTTCAAAAATTTATATTTATCCAGAATTTTTGAACACTCTTACACGAGATGATTTTTATTCAGGTGTTGGTGAAATGGCAAAACTGCATTTGATGAATGGTGAAGACGATACAAAAATTTTTGTTGAAAATTTGTCATTGATTGATAAAAGAGATGGTGAAATTTTACTTGAAAGAACAAAGAATTGTTTAAATATTAAAAAATCTTATATCGAAGATGATGAATTTGATACAGGCAAACGTAATATGCTTAATTACGGACATTGCTTTGGGCATGCTATAGAAAGTTCGACTGATTTTGCAATTTCTCACGGACAAGCCGTAGTTTTAGGTATGATTTTGGCAAATAAAATGGCTGTTAAACAAGGTCTTTTGTTGCCGATAAATGAAAAATTTATATATGAAAATGTTTTAAAACCTGTTTTTGTTGTAAATGTTCCAGAAATTGATGTTGAAAAAACAGTTGATGCTATGAAACAGGATAAGAAAAATCTTGGAAATGGTTTAGCTCTTGTGATGCTAACTGACGGTTATAAAATGGTTAAAATAACTGATTTAACTGAACATGAAGCAAAGGAAGTTTTGTCGGAATGTCAAAAATAAAATTATCAGATTATATAGCAAAAAGATTAAAAGAATATTATAACGTTGAACATATTTTTATGGTTACAGGTGGAGGTTCTATGCACCTTAACGATAGCTTGGGCAGATATATTCCTTATACTGTAAATAATCATGAACAGGCTTGCTCTATGTCAGCAGAAGGATATGCAAGAGTTAATCAAAAACTTGCTGTAGTAAATGTTACAACAGGCCCAGGAGGGTTGAACTGCTTGAACGGTGTTTTTGGGCAGTGGACTGATTCTGTACCTGTTTTGTATATATCAGGTCAAGTAAAAAGAGCTACAATGCTTGATAATTGTAAAATGCCGACAAGACAAGTTGGTGATCAAGAGGTTGATATCGTAAAAACGGTTAAACATTTAACTAAGTATGCAGTTTGTGTGAAAAATACTGAAGAAATAAAATATCACCTTGATAGAGCTATTTATGAAGCAACTACGGGTAGAAAAGGTCCTTGCTGGATTGATATTCCAATAGATGTACAAGCTTCTATTATAGAAGAAAATGATTTGGTAGATTTTAGACCAAATCCTATTGAAGTTAATGATTTTGCGATAAATGATGTTGTAGAAAAAATTAAAATTTCAAAAAGACCTTTAATTATTGCAGGTCACGGTATTAGACTTTCAGAGCAAATTGATAATTTTTATAATTTGATTGAAAATTTACAAATTCCAGTTGTGACAACATTTAACGGGTTTGACTTAATGGAAGACGAAAATCCTTTATATGTCGGAAGAATTGGTACTATTGGTCAACGTGCAGGCAATTTTGCTTTGCAAAATGCAGATTTGTTGATATGTCTGGGAACGAGAAATAATGTTCGTCAGGTAAGCTATAATTGGGAAAATTTTGGAAAAAATGCATATAAAATAATTGTTGATATTGATAAGGCAGAATTAGAAAAACCTTTGGTTGAGCCTGATTTAAAGATTTGTGCTGATTTGAAAGATTTTATTCCAGAATTTTTAAAAAATACTTTTAGGTTTGAAAATGAGGATTGGAAAGAATTTTGTAAATCTTTAAAAGAAAAATATTCTTTTGAAAACGAAAAATCTTATGAACAAAAGTCAGACGGAGCAATAAATCCGTATTATTTTACAAGAAAATTAACAGAAGCATTAGCAGAAGATGATATTTTTGTAATGGGAAACGGCTCGAGCTGTGTTTGTCCTTTTCAGGTTGCAAAGGTTAAAAGAGGTCAAAGATATATTTTAAATTCTGGTAATGCCTCTATGGGTTTTGACTTGCCAGCTTCTATAGGTGCATATTATGCAAGCAAAGGAAGAAGAGTCGTTTGTTATGCAGGTGACGGATCAATTTTGATGAATATTCAAGAATTGCAAACGGTTGCTTTTAATAAAATTCCTGTGAAAATTTTTGTAATAAATAATAACGGATATTCTTCAATAAGACAGACTCAAAGGAACTTTTTCGAAGGTCATATGACAGGTAGTAGCGTAGAATCAGGAGTTGGCGTTCCTGATTTTAAAAATGTTGCAGAGGCTTTTGGTATAAAATCTGTAAGGATAGATAGCACTTCAAATCTTGAAGAACAGATAAAAGAAGTTTTGAATTATGATGGAGCAATTTTGTGTGAAATTATGACGGAAACTGAATATAGCTTTACACCAAAAGTATCATCAAGAAAATTAGAAGATGGAAAAATGATTTCTGCTACATTAGAAGATATGTCACCATTTTTACCAAGAGAAGAATTTAAGGAAAATATGATTGTGGGGCAATATGAGTAAAAATATGGGGGGTAAATTTTTAGCTATAATACCAGTGAGGGCAGGTAGTAGAAGACTTCCGAATAAAAATATTTTGCCTTTTGGTGACAGTAATTTATTGGTACATAAAATTAGACAATTAAAAAAAGTAGTATTAATTGATGAAATTTTAGTGTCTTCTGATAGTGATGAAATGCTTGAAATGGCGATAAGTGAAGGTGTTTGTATTCAAAAGAGAGCTCCAGAATATTGTGATGAAAAAACAAAAACTTTTAATGAAGTTGTAGAAAATATTGTATCAAATACGGAGTGTGACATTGTTATGTGGGCGCCTTGTGTTTGTCCTTTAACTAGTATTGAAAGTTATGAAAAAGCTATTGAAATGTTTAATCAAAAAGTTTTAAAAGAAAAAACTTTTGATTCTGTAATTTCAGGAAAACTTTTTAAAGAATACTTGTTTGACGAAAATGGTCCATTAAATTGGAATCCAGAATATCATGTTCCATCTCAACAATTGCCAGAATGGAAAACAATTGTAAATGGTTTTTATATTGCAAGAAGAGAGGATATGATAAATTGGAAATTTGTTTACGGAAAAAATCCTTATGTATATATTTTAAATAAAAAAGAGGCTGTTGATATTGATGATGCAGAAGATTTTGAAGTAGCAAAAGCATTGCTAGGAGAAGGGTAAAATATGAGAGTTTTAATTGATTTTTCTACTGCTAGTCAGGATAGAAAATTGTTCGAAAATTCAATTGGTGAATGGATTATAAAACCTTTATCAAAAGAAAAATATACCCATTTTGATATTATTGTTTCTAAAGAATTGGCAAAATTGTTATTTTCTGAAAAAAAAGATATTTATAAAAATTGTAATTTCATTTCCTTAGATTATGCATTATATGAAAAACTTGGATATAACAACGAAAAAGTATTTAACTTTTTATTTAGTGGAAAAGATAGTGAAAAATATTTTTTGAATGTAGAAAATATTTATAAATCTTTAACTTCTGGTGTTAGTCCTGATTTGATTTTAACTTTTGAGTTTGGAAATTGTGTTTTAAAAAAAATATTTCCAAATACTTTAAGTTTAACTTTGTTAGGGGGTCTATGGAAATCTACAAAGCCAGATTTTTCTGTTGTATTAGATCCTATAAATTCTTGTGGATATAGTTTCCTAGTAAAATATAAGGATAAAATAAATAAATTCTCAATAAATGAAGAACAAAAAAAAGATATACAGACTTTGAAAAGAATTTATAAAGATAAGATTATTTCGACTGGAGTTGTAAAAAAGGAATTACTAGAATTAAAAGAAAAATATGACCATTTGATTTTACTTCCTTTGCAACTTCAAAGTTATATTTTTGAGGAGGAATGTAACTTCAAATCACAGCTAGATTATCTTGATTATGTAATGCTAAGAGTTCCAAAAAATATTGGCGTGATTGTAACTGGACATTATGTAAGCATAAAAGAAATAAGGAAAATTGTAGCTGAAAATAAAGAAAAATATCCAAATTTGATAATTTTAGATGAATTGTTTAATCATGTTCAATCATCACTTTTTGTCTTGCCATACGTTGATGCAATGATAAATGTATGCTCTTCATTACTGTTAAAGGCAATATTATGTGATGTTCCAATTATATCTTTGGGTAAAAGATACAGCTCTTGGTGCGAGGATACTAACAATCTTGATAATATTGAAAATTTTTTAAATTTACAACATAAGAATAAAGATAATATTCTTTACTGGTATATGACTCATTATGATATTCCATCAAAAATTTTAATTTCAGGAAGTTTTTTATCAAATTATTTAACGGATAAATTAAATAAAGATATTGATTTTCTGTATTTTAATGAAGAAGTTTTAATGAAAGACGTTATTGAGTATTATTCAACTTTAAAATACGATAAAGTTATAAAAACTATGCCATTATCAGATTTTGATTTAATTAAAAAAGACAAAGACATTGAACAAAAAATAGTTTTAGCAAACAAAAATTTAAAGTATTTTAGTGATAATCTTGCAATCTTTTTGATTACATATAACAGAAAAGATTATATGAGAAGAACTTTAGATAGTTTGATTTCTAAAGTTTCGCCATTTAGAGATTGTGATATTACTGTTTTGGATAACGCTTCTACTGATGGTTCTAGTGAATTGATTGATAGATATTGTCAAATGAAATCAAATATTCATCATATAAAACATAAAGTTAATATAGGGGGCAACGGAAATATTACAAGGGGTTTTGAATTGGGTGCAACTTGTGATAAAGAATATTTCTGGGTTATATGTGATGATGACAAGTTTGATTTTTCTAATGCCTCTGAACTTGTTGAAAAAATGAGAGATAAAAAAGACGTTATATGCGTTTCTGATTATTGTATTCAACCTGATGAAAACTATAACGCTTCAATAGAAGATACATTAATTCAATTAACATTTGTTCCTGCAGGTATATACAAAAAATCTCTTATGGATGGGGATATTTTTACTAATATGAATCATTCAATATACACAATGTTTCCTCAACTTTGTGCTCCAATTCATGCTGTAAATAAATATGGGGAAGATTCAATTTCTGTATTATCAAGTCCAATTGTTTTTAATGGTTTGCATTGTGATGATCCTTATAGAGATTTCTCTTATGTTAGAGGTTTGGATGATAAAGAACTTACTAAATTTCATGAAGATGTTTCGTGGATTTTAGGCTTTGCAAATGCGATTACTTTATTAAAAGATAAAAACTTGCAAAAATTAGTTGTAGAAAAAGCTATAACGAATAGTGAAACATACGGGAATTTAGAAAACTTCTATTTTGCTATGTTTAATACATATCTTCATTTAGATAAATTTTATAGGTTATTTGAAATCTTTAGATTATTACCATCTATTTACACTTTAACTTTTCTTTTAAAGGCTATTTATTGGAAATTAACATTTAGAAATTTAAGAGATAAATTTATAAAGTATTTAAAGAAATTAAATAAAAATACTCCAATTGAAGATGCTGTTTATTGGGCTTCTTATTTTGAAAAACATAATACCCAAAAATATATTAACAAATTGGCAAAAAAATATAAAGGTAAAAAGATACTTTTATACGGAAATGGAATTATATCAAAAGTCATAAAAGAAAATTATGACCTATCAAACTTGAATATTGTAGCGATAACAGACAGAAAATTTTTAGGTTGTGATATAATACCAGAGAAGTATCAGGCAGTTTCTCCGAATAAACTTAAGACAATCGATTTTGATGTAATTCTCTTTTTCTTGAAAAAACGCAATGCAGAGTTGATTGGCAAAACCCTTAAGAAAAACGGTATAAAACAAGAGCAATATAAGTTCGTAAAAAAATAATGATTAAAGATAAATTACAAATTGTTTTAGTAACATACAACAGAAAAGATTTTCTCGAAAAAACTCTAAATCAGCTTTTTTTAGAAACTTCTCCTATCAAAGATTTTGATATAACTATTTTGAACAATGATTCAACAGACGGTTCAACAGAGTTAATCAATGATTTTTGTACTAGACATAATAATTTAACTCATGTTCAAAACAAAATTAATATTGGTGGTAATGCAAATATTACAAAAGCATACACTGAATTTTTAAACAAGGATTATATCTGGGTAATTTGTGATAATGATACATATAATTGGAATGCTTGGAATGAAGTTGAAACAGCTATAAATTCTGATTATGACGCTATTTTGATTAGACATTGTAAAAATAATATTTCAGAAATCTTTCACGAAGCAAATTTTGCGCCATCTTGTATTTACAAAACAAAAAATATAACAAATTCTGTTGTTGCAAATATGTACGATAACATTAGATTTATGTTTCCTCATTTGGCGATTATGGCAAAAATCATAAATGAAAATAAAGAAACTTTTATTGTAAGTAAAAATATTGTCGAAATCGGGGTAAATCCAGAATTGGAAATGACTTACGTTAGAGATAGAGATGTTTCTACTGTTCCTCTTTCTCGTAAAAAAATGTTTTGGTCAGTTGGATTTTTTAATTCTATAGAACTTATTACAGACAGAAAAAATCAAATTAGTATTATTGATAACCTAAAACATTTTCATAAAAACTTGTTCGAACTTTTTATGTCTATAATTATTTATAATGATTTTTATGAAAACGGTTATTCTTACAACTTATCTCAGATTTATAGAATACTAAGTTTTAGTCAAAAAATTAGATTTATCTTGGCTTTTATTGCTGTAAAATTATCTTTTAAAAATTATAAATATTGGTTTTTGAGATACGAAAACGGTTGGACAAGATATTTGTCTGCAATCAATGAAAAAGACTATATAAATAGGTTATCGAAACGTCTAAAAAATAAAAAAGTTTTGATTTATGGCGCAGGTTTAGTTTCAAAAATCTTATTTGAAAATTATGATTTATCAAAATTGAATGTCGTGGGTATTTCTGATAGAAGGTTTGAAAATTCTGAAGATGAATATTTTAATAATATAAAAATTATTAAACCTGAAGATATTGCGAATGTTGACTTTGATGTAATTTTATTTGCGCTTAAAGAATACAAAAAAATCGAAAAAAGTTTAAAAGAAAAAGGCATTAATAAAAAATGCTATTCGTTAATTAAATCTAGCATTAAGTATGCGTTGAGGGTTTAATATGATTGAAAACATTTTGATTACAGGTTCAGGTGGGTTTGTTGGTAAAAATTTAAAAAGATTTTTTGAAGATAAGTATAAACTTTTAACTCCAAGAAGTTATGAATTAGATTGCACAGATGCAAATTCTATTAAAAAATATTTTGAAAATAATAGTATTGATTTTATTATTCATTGTGCTTCTGTAGGTGGTGCTAGAGGTATTCAAGATAAGGATACAACCGTTGATGAAAATTTAAAAATGGTTGATAATTTATTGGCTTCAAAAAATGAAAATACTGGCATGATATTGTTTTCGTCAGGTGCAATGTATGATAAATCAAAACCTATCGTAAAAGCAAAAGAAGAGGCTGTTGAAAGCTGTAATCCTTATGATTTGTACGGCAAATCAAAAAAAATGATTGTTGAGCGTATTAAAAATAGAAAAGATGTGGTTTGTCTAACTATTTTTGCATGTTATGGATATGGAGAAAAAGAAAATAGATTTCCGACTTATGCAATTACTCAAAATTTAAAAAAAGAAAAAATTGAAATTAATCAAAATGTCATTTTTGATTACTTGTTTATTGAGGATTTATGCAGAATTGTAGAATATTTTATTAAAAATCCTGCAAAAAATAACATAATAAATGTTACTCCATCAAAATCAATTGATTTAAGAACTATTTCTGAAATTGTAAATACCTTTAGCGATTTTAAATCAGAAATTACAGTAAAAAATCCTAATTTGGGTAACGAATATACAGGAGATAATTCAAGACTTCTTTCAGAAATAAAAGATTTTAAATTTACAGAAATGAAAGATGGATTAAAACTTTTGTACGATTATATAAAAACTTCTCTATAAAACTTCTTGAATATCGTAGCGAGAAACAATTCCCAAAACTTTTCCTTCATTATTGATTACGATTGCTTTGTCACAATTGTTTGCGTGGAGTCTAAAATATAATGTGTATAAATTTAAGTCTGCTTCTGCAGTTATGATGTTTGTTTCCATTATGTCTTTAACCTTCAAATCTTTGTTTCCACAATTAATCAAAACATCCTCAATGTCACTTTTTAAAATAGCTCCGATTAGTTGGTTTTTTGAATTTATAACAGGACAAAAACTATGTTTTTCTTCACTCATTTCTTTTAGGGCATCTTTTATTGACAAATCTTCTGATATTATTTCAACTTCTTTTTGCATAATTTCAGCAACAATTTTGTTTTCTAATACCTTTGCAGAATCAGCGTTTTTAACCTGATTTACAATTAATTCTGAATAAATAGGTTTATGGTGAAGTTTTTCTGCAACCAAGTCAGCAACTGCGCAAGAAAGCATAATCGGAAGAATAAAATTGTATCCTCCTGTCATTTCAAAAACCATAACAGTTGCAGTAATTGGAGTTCTTGCAACAGCTGACAAAAATGATGCCATACCAATTAAAGATATTGCGACAAGATTTATTTCTAATCCAAAATAATTTGAAATAAATCCACAAATATAACCTAGATATGAGCCTAGCATTAGCATAGGTAAAAATATTCCACCGACAGCGCCTGAACCGAAACAGAAAGGTGTTACAAGAAATTTAAATAAAAATACCAGTGATACTAAAATGATTGGGATTTTATTTTGGAGTAAAATATCTACGCTACTATTTCCACTACCAAGAACCAGTGGTAAAAATAGCCCGATTATTCCTACAAAAAATCCTGCAATCATTGGTTTAAAGTACGGTTTGATTTTTATTTTTAAGAATAAATCATTGTTGAAATGAATAAGTTTTGAAAAAATAACTCCAAGTATTCCACTAATAATTCCTACAATTAAACATACAAAAATGTTTATAGAAGTTCTTTCATCCAATGTTGGAATTAGAAAAGATGTGTTATTCCCTAACAAAAATCTAGTTAAACTTGAAGCTACAACTGTTGAAACCAGAACAGGAAAAAGAATAGAAGAATTAAATTTTTGCATAAGTTCTTCTAGTACAAAAATTGTTCCTGCAATTGGAGCATTAAAAGTTGCAGCAATTGCGCTACCTGCACCTGCAGAAATTAATTTATCTTTATCTGTTCCAGAAAGTTTGAAAAGTTTTCCTATTAATGCTCCACTTCCTGCTCCGAGTTGAACACTTGGCCCTTCTCTACCTAGTGACATCCCTGTTCCGATTGAAGCTATACCTCCAAAAAATTTAACAAAAATACTGCGTACTCTTGTTAGATTTCCAAGGTGCAAAAGGCTTGCTTTTACATAAGGTATTCCACTACCCTTAGCTTCTGGTGCAAATTTGTAGACTAAATATCCTGAAATAAGTCCACCAAGAGCCATAATTAAAGGAAATAAAATTTGAATATGCGAAGTTGATTTTTGAATAAATTCAAATAATTCTGTTATAGATAACTTAAATAAAACAACTAAGCCTCCTGAAATAAGTCCTACAAGTATTGCTTGTAAGATTATTTTGCTTTTTAGAAGTCCTTTGAAAATGTTGTTAAAATTAAGATGAATACTTTCCATGAGTTTATTATACAACGAGAAAAAGATTTTGTTTTGTAAACGAAATATTGAAATGTTGCGACAAATTTGGTCATTATGTTAGAATAAATGTGAGGTGATTTTATGAACGATAAACCAAGATATTCAAGAGTTTCTGACATATTAGATTTAGCTATTTTTATGTCATCAAAAATTCAAGGTGTTACGCTTAGCGAAATTTCTGAACGTTATAATGTTTCTCGTAGAACTGCAGAGAGAATGAGAGATAGTCTTACAAACATTTTTCCTCAAATTGATGAAATTGAAACAGATGATTCTCAAAAACACTGGGGTTTTATAAATTATTCTATCTCTAATTTTGTGACTTTTACTCCAAAAGAGGTTGCAAACATTGAGCAGTGTCAACGTAGAACAACAAATAAAGAGATGAAAGATGAACTAGGTAAAACAGTAGAAAAGATAAAAGCTTTTAACAAAAAAAATGCTAATAAAGTTGAGGAAAATATTGAACTTATTATGCAAACAGAGGGTTACGCTGTTAGACAAATGCCTCAGTATAAAATTGGTATAGATGCTTTGAATGTTATAAGACAAGCTGTTCAAAATTCAAAAATTGTCGAAGGTACATATCACGAAAAGAAGAGAATTATTGAACCTTTAGGTATGATTTATGGTGATAAAATATATCTTGTTGCTCGTGAAAAAGCTAAAGGTGATGGCATTTATAACTATTTGCTTCATAAATTTGATGATTTAAAACTTACAGATAAATCTTTTGATAAAGGTGATTTTGACCTACAAAAATATACAAATTTGTCTTTTGGAGTTTATCATGGGGAAATTTTGAACGTTAAATTGCTTTTTGATAAAGAAACAGCGCAAGAAGCGAGTCAATACAATTTTCACCCAACTCAAAAGGGAACTTGGAATGAGGATGGAACTTACACTGTAAAATTTAAAGCTAGTGGAAGTAAGGAAATTATTTGGCACGTATTCAAGTGGGGTACAAGTTGCAAAATTCTTGCTCCAAAAAGCTTGAAGGATGAATATAAAAAAGAGTTACAAGCTAATTTAAATAATTATTAATAAAAAAGAAAAAGAGATAAAATGAATTTTCATTTTATCTCTTTTTTATAGTTAAGTCGTATTTTTATTTTAATTTGTTATATTCTTCGTCTGTCACTGGTTCTAGCCATTCGTTAAAAGTTCCTGTACCTTCAACTTCTACTGCAATATGAGAGAACCAACTATCTGGAGCTGAGCCGTGCCAGTGTTTTACACCTGCTGGAATATTTACGATGTCGCCAACATTTAACTCTTGAGGTTCTTTGCCCCATTCTTGGTAATATCCACGACCCCCAACAACTATTACAAAGTGTTTTTAGAATTTTCAGAATAAATTTTTAAATCTTTTTCTATTTTTAAAGCTGTTTTTGTTTTTGCAAGTCCTGCTTGAGAACATTCTTTTAACATTGGTGACATAAGTTCACCAGTTTGCATCATTGCGTCAACAACTTCGTCAATAGGAATTTTGCTTTTTATATCAGAAATTGCTAATTCATAAGCTGTAACTGCATTTATAGCTAAAAAAGGATTTCTTTTAACACAAGGTATTTCAACAAGTCCAGCCACAGGATCACAAGTTAAGCCCATTATATTTTTTAGGCATAGCGCAACGGCATTTAGAATTTGTTCTGTATTTCCACCGAACATTTGTGTTAATGCGCCTGCGCTCATTGCTGACGCTACGCCACATTCTGCTTGGCATCCTGCAACTGCACCTGCAAGTGCTATTCTGTACGAAATTATTGTTGCTATTGCGCCTGCAGTGATTAGTGCGTTTATTTGTGTTTCTTCGTCAAAATCGTATTCTTCGCTTATTCCAATAATTACAGATGGAACTATTCCACAAGAACCTGCAGTAGGACACGCTACTATTTTACCCATTCTTAAGTTTTCTTCGATTGTTGCAAGAGCATAAGTTGTGATTTTTTCAAAAGATTTTCCAAAAATTGCAGGTCTTTCGCTGAAACGTTTGTCTAATCTTACGCAATCATCACCACATTGTTGGCTTATTGATTTTTCACGAGAAATTAAACCTGTTCTTATGGCATCCTTCATTGCGTCAAGCGATTTTTTAACTTTTACTCTTACATCAAGGATATCTATTTCTTGAAGCTTTGATTCTCTTTCTTGAAATATCTCGTAGATTGTTTTTTCTTGCTCAGAGCAAGTTGTTGCCAAATCTTCGAATGTTCTAATATCTTTTATCATAATTAATTTTCCAATTTTGAAACGTTTCTTACAAAATATATATCAGGAATTTGTTTGATTTTTTCAATTATAGCGTTGTTTAAGTTTCCATCTATACAAATACACATTGATGCATCTTCACCTTTTGCATTTCTTTCGCAAATAAGAGAAGCTATATTTATATTTTCATTCTGAATGATTTCTGTAACTTTTGAAATCATACCTGTTACGTCTTTATAATTAAGGATTAGAGAATTATAATCTCCTGCTAGGTTTACTGAAAATTCATTGATTTTGGTAATTCTAATATTGCCAGCTCCAACAGAATCTCCAGAGATTAGCATTTTTTGATTGTCTTTTTCAATAATAAAATCAACAGCATTTGGATGTCTGTTAAAATCTTCTAGGTATTCAAAGCTGTAATTGATATTTTGCGCATCAGGAAGGTTAAAAATATTTTTAATTCTCTTGTCATCAACGCTAAGCCCTAAAACGCCTGCAAGTAAACCTTTGTCTGTGCCGTGCCCAAAACCTGTTTGGGCGTACGAATTGTATAACTTGAAAGTGATTTTTTTGATTTCATCATTAAAAATGTTTCTCGCTAACAAGCCCAATCTAACTGCTCCTGCTGTGTGTGAACTAGAAGGACCAATCATAATAGGTGCTATTGCATCAAATAAAGAACTTTGTTTCATATAAATATTATATTATAAACAAAATACTGGTTGCGTACTTCAATAGAATAAGATAAACCTCGTGCCGTTTTTATACTAAAAAAGACTCCCG
>SAMEA104315433__coassemble_237_pt1 | contig 29465 bp, 25 predicted proteins | sample SAMEA104315433__metabat2_high_PE_030 | metagenome-assembled genome bin SAMEA104315433 (sample SAMEA104315433) | gut metagenome | biome: Monkey gut; feature: monkey-associated habitat; material: faeces | place: China | collected 2013 | reverse complement strand
CTCGTTAAATTCAAAGAAAAGTGTAAAAAGTGTGTTAGTCTGCCACCTGAAAAAAAGGTGGCTTTTCCTTTTCTTAGGGGTAGTTTATATTTAATTATTTTCTTTCAAAAAGTCAATTAATTCTTTTATAGAATAATTATCGTTTATAATAAATAATTTTTTACCTGTTTCTTTTTCAACGTCTTCGACTGTTCTTCCGTCTAAGAAGGTATGAGTAAACGCTTTTAGCATAATTGATGAAATTACGGCATAGTCTGTTTCTTCGCCTTTTATTGTATTGATTAAATCTTGTGATGTAATAAGACCTGCAACTGTTATTGTATTTCCCCAATATGTTGATTTTACAGGAGTAACTCTAGTTTCAAAATTTTCTATTTTGTTTAACTCTCTTGATATTTCATCAAAGGCTATTTTTGCAGCGTAAGAAGTTGCAAAGATAACTTTTAAAGGTTTTTTAATTTTTTTAGGTAACTTAAGTTTATAAAAATTATCTAACAAGTATCTTAAAGATCCAACGCCGTCATCTAATTGCGAAAAATTTCCATAATATTTTGTATCAGGTATAGGTTTGTTTGCCAAAATAAAAAATTCATCAGAACAGCAAACTTTTTTGTATTTAGAAGATATTTCAATAGTTCTTTCTGCAACTTCTTTTGTTACAGGTTTAAGTTCTTTTGTTCTAAATTGAGTTAAGCCAACAGGAACAATTGCAGTTGACAGAATAATATCCTTGAATTTTGATAAATCAGAAAGAGTTCTTTCTAATTCTGCATCATCATTGTATTCAGGGCAAAGTACGATTTGACAATGGATAGGAATTTGACATTTTTGTAACCATTTTAAATCGTTCATAATATTTGCTGCATTAGGATTTCTAAGCATCTTTACTCTTAATTCAGGGTTAGTAGTCTGTACAGAAACATACAAAGGACCAAGCATAAGTTTAGATATGCGTTCTCTGTCCTCATCTTTAAGGTTTGTCATTGTAATGTAAGTACCTTGAAGATAAGAAAGACGGTAGTCATCGTCTTTTATGTATAAAGTATCCCTTAACCCTTTGGGTTGTTGGTCAACGAAACAAAATATGCATTTGTTCATGCAAGGTTTAATTCTGTCGAAAACAGCGCTTTCAAAGATTAGCCCTAAATCTTCGTCAAAATCTTTTTCTAGTTCAATTTCTTCAAGTTCGCCATTTTGTTTTTTTATTAAAATAGTTAATTCTTCGGCTTTTGTGTAAAAGTTGTAGTCGATAGAGTCTTTTAATTCTATTCCGTCAATGCTAACAAGCTCGTCGCCTTCGACGATTTCAAGTTCTTCGGCTATTGAATTTTCTTTTACTCCACTAATTTTTGCCATTTTCTTTTTCCAAACTTTCGATAAATTCTATAAAGTTTTCATATTGTTTAATTGAGTTATCCAAAATGACTTTTCCATAAAATGTATTTGGTGTGTAATCGTCATTTAGCGTATTTTCTGCTTGGAATTTGTGTTCCATCGCAACAGATTTAATATTGAATAATACCTCTGCAACTTCTTTTTTATCAAGAAGTGATGCGCAAGAAATTTTTATGTTTGCATTTGCAAAAAATTGTACAGGATTTTTCGGAATAGGTGAAAGAATTTGTTTTTTTAATTCTTCTCTACCTGCTTGCGTAATTGAATAATATCCGTATTGTTTGCCTCCTTCTGAAAGGGATTTTCTTGATTCTACAAATCCTTTTTCTTCAAGATTTTTCAACGCAGGTTTTATTGAGCCAAAACTTGGAGTGATAAAGGCTCTAAAATAATCTTTTATGTATTTAGAAATTTTATACATTGTTAGTTCTCTTTTTGTTAGAACAAACAGGATTAATAAGTTTATCATTCCTTAAATTTAACACAAAATACTTAAGATGTGTACAATTTTTGTTTTTTAATATAGAATGTATTCTATGGAAATGATGGAAAAAGAAAAGATTAAAGAAATTGTAAAAGTTAATGAATTTAAGCATTTAGCCGTAATTATGGACGGTAACAGAAGATGGGCAAAAGAGAGAAATTTGCCTTCTGCTTTTGGGCATAAAAAAGGTGTTACTGCGCTAAAAGATACTGTTAGAAATTGTGATAAATATGGTATTGAATACCTTACTGTTTATGCATTTTCTACAGAAAATTGGAATAGAAAAAAAGAAGAAGTAGACTTTTTAATGGGGTTAATTAAATCAACCTTAGATAATGAAATCTCAGAACTATATGACGAAAATGTTGTTATTTCTTTTCTTGGGGATGTTACCAAATTAAGCCCAATGTTGAGAGAAACATTAAAAAATGCTGAAGAAAAAACTAAAAATAATACAGGCGTAAAATTGAATATTGCTTTAAATTACGGTTCTCGTGATGAAATTGTTCATGCTGTAAAAAATATCGTTAGAGAAGGCTATAAAGAGGAAGATATAACAGAAGAACTTATTTCAAAAGAACTTTATACAAAGGGTATGCCTGACCCTGATTTGCTTGTTAGAACAGGTGGAGAGATGAGAATTTCAAATTATCTTTTATGGCAAATTGCGTATTCAGAATTCTATGTTACAAATAAATTTTGGCCTGAGTTTGATGAAGAAGAATTGATTAAAGCTATTTTAGAATTTAATAATAGAAATAGAAGATTTGGAGTTTAAAATGGAAATTGTTTTGGCGACTAATAATCCTCATAAATTGCATGAGGTTCAAAAGATATGTGAAGGTTTGTATGTAACTTTTGTGTTGCCACCAGAAGAATTTAATCCAGAAGAAACTGGTAGTACTTTTTTTGAAAACTCTTATATAAAAGCAAAAGCTGCAAATGATTTAACTCACAAAATGACTCTTGCTGATGATTCAGGACTTTGTGTTAATGCGCTTGACGGTGCTCCTGGATTGTATTCTAGTCGTTTTGCAGGCACTCAACAAGAAAAAATTGATAAGTTATTAGATTGTTTGAAAGATAAAAATGATAGAACTGCAAAGTTTTGCTGTGCAATGACACTTTTAAATGAAAAAGGTGAAATAATTTTCAAAGCCTTGGGTGAATGTCACGGTGAAATTGTGAAGGAGCAAAAAGGAATAAACGGTTTTGGGTATGATCCGATATTTTTACCAAAAAATCACGATTTAACCATGGCAGAGCTTTCTGAAGTTGAAAAAAATAAAATTTCACATCGAGGTAATGCCTTAAATAAGGTTATAAAATTTTTAAAAAACATTGATAGATAGTGACTTTGTCCTTGATTTTAAATATTTTTTATATGATAATTGTTTTATGCATGTTTATTTGTGATATTCGTCACAGTTTAGATTTTTGCATAAATCTATTAGAAGTATAAAGGAGATTAGAGAATGACAACAGACGGTCAAAAAAAAGTTGACATTGCTGTATTGGATAAAATTATTGCTGAGTGTGGTGGCGATAAATCTCATTTGATTGCAATGTTGCAAAAAGTACAGGAAGTATATCGATACGTTCCTGAGGATGCAATGATATATATTGGAACAAAAATCGAAGATTTGTCACCAGCTACTGTATTTGGTGTTGCAACTTTTTACGCACAATTTTCATTAGATCCTAAAGGTAAATATGAAATTAGATGTTGTGATGGAACGGCTTGTCACGTTAGAGGGTCAATGCCAGTATTGAATGCAATTAAAGAAAAATTAGATTTAAAAGACGGCAAGTTTACTACTGCTGACGGATTGTTCTCATTAGAAACTGTTAGTTGCTTAGGTGCTTGTGGTTTAGCTCCTGTTGTTGTTGTAAATGGTAAAGTTTATCCTCAAATGACAGCTGACGCTATTAGAGTAGTTATTGACACTATCATGCAAGAGGAGAATAAATAATGGAATTAACAATAGATATTAAAAAAGAGCAAGAAAAAGCTCAAGAACAAATAAAAGAACAAGGTTATAGAGTTTTAGTATGTGGTGGTACTGGTTGCGTTGCAAATGGTTCTGAAAAAGTTATGCAAAAATTCAGAGATTTGGGTGCAAACGTTTCAACTTTATCTGATTATGATAAATTGACTGTTATTCCAACTGGTTGTCATGGTTTTTGTGAACAAGGTGTTTTGGTGATATTACCAGACCAACATACAGCTTATGTAAAAGTAAAAGTTGAAGATGTAGAAGAAATTTTTAATTCTCACATCGTTGGTGGTAAACCTGTTGAAAGACTTTTGTATGTTGATCCTGCAACAAAACAATCTGTTCAAAAACCTGAAGAAATCAATTTTTATGCTAAGCAAACTCGTACAGCTTTAAAAAATTGTGGTCATATTAACTCAGAATCAATTGATGAGGCTATTGCATTTGGTGCTTACGAAGCATTGGCAAAGGTTTTAAAAGAAGAAAATCAAGAAGCTGTTATTAAAACAATTGAAGATTCTGGCTTAAGAGGCAGAGGTGGTGGAGGTTTCCCTACTGGTAGAAAGTGGAGAAGTGTTTACCAACATCGTGGTGGTAAATCTTTCGTAATTTGTAATGGTGACGAGGGTGACCCTGGTGCATTTATGGATAGATCAGTTATGGAAGGTGATCCTCACAAATTGTTAGAAGGTATGGCTGTTGCAGCTTATGCAATTGGCGCAGACGAAGGTTATATCTATGTTCGTGCTGAATATCCATTGGCAATCAAACGTTTAAGAAAAGCTATTGCAGATGCAGAAGCTAGAAATTATTTAGGTAAAAACATAATGGGAACTAATTTCTCATTTGAAATTCATATCAAGGAAGGTGCTGGCGCATTTGTATGTGGTGAATCTTCAGCTTTAATTGCTTCTATTGAAGGTGAAAGAGGTATGCCTAGACCTAAAAATATCCACATGGCAGAATGTGGTTTATTCAAACGTCCAACATTGTTGAATAACGTTGAAACATTTGCAAACGTGCCTTTAATTATTACAAATGGTGCAGAGTGGTTCAGCGCTATGGGTACTGAAACTTCTAAAGGTACAAAAACATTTGCTTTAACTGGTGAAGTTAATAATACAGGTTTGATTGAAGTTCCAATGAATACAACACTTAGACAAATTGTATTTGATTTAGGTGGTGGTATCAGAAATGGCAAAAAATTCAAAGCTGTTCAAATCGGTGGCCCATCAGGTGGTTGTTTAACAGAAGAACATTTAGATATGGCAATGGATTATGACCAACTTACAAAAGTTGGTGCAATGGTTGGTTCAGGTGGACTTGTTGTTATGAACGAAGACACTTGTATCGTTGAAGTTGCTCGTTTCTTTATGAGTTTCACTCAACACGAATCTTGTGGTAAATGTACACCTTGCCGTGAAGGTACAAAACAAATGTTGAGAATTTTAGAAAAAATTGTTCATGGTGAAGGTACAATGGAAGACTTGGATACACTTGAAGAATTAGGAAAAGTTATTAAAGAAGGTTCTTTATGTGGCTTGGGTAAATCTGCTCCAAATCCTGTTCTTTCAACATTGAAATATTTCAGAGATGAATATATTGCTCACATAAAAGACAAAAAATGTCCTGCAGGTGTTTGTAAAGCTCTTAAAACTTATACAATTGACGAAGAAAAATGTAAGGGCTGTACAAAATGTGCAAGAAATTGTCCAGTTGGCGCAATTGAAGGAAAAGTTAAAGAAGCTCACAAAATTGATCAATCAAAATGTATCAAATGTGGTGCTTGCGCAGCAAACTGCCCATTTAAGGCAATCGTTTTAAATTAGTTAGAGTAATATAAGGATAAAATCAATGAGTGATAAAAAAACATTATTTATAAACAACCAAGAGGTTGAATTTACAGATGAAAAAACGGTTTTAGAAGTTATCCGTAACAACGGTTTTAACGTACCAACATTTTGTGATAGACCTGAATTGAGCCAATTTGGTGCTTGCAGAATGTGCGTTGTAGAACAAGAAGGCAGAGGTATTCAAGCTTCTTGTACAATGCCACCAAGAGCTGGTATCAAAATATTTACTCATTCAGCTAAAGTTAGAAAAATTAGAAAAACAATTTTAGAATTATTGTTAGCAAATCACGACAGAGAATGTACAACTTGTGAAAAATCTGGTAATTGTGATTTACAAAGATATGCAGAAGAATATGATGTTAGAAGTATCAAATATCCTTCTATGAAAAAAGAAGAAATGTTGGAAATTGATGACTCAAATCCATCAATTGTTCGTGATCCTAATAAATGTATTCTTTGTGGGGCTTGTGTTAGAGCTTGTAATGAGTTCCAAGGTCACGCTGTTTTAGGTTTTGCAAATCGTGGTTCTAAAACAGTTGTTCAACCAATGAATGGCAGAAAATTAGCTGATGTTGATTGCGTATATTGTGGTCAATGTCAATCTGTTTGCCCAACAGGTGCATTGACAATTAAATCTGATGTTGAAAAAGTTTGGGATTTAATCAATGATTCTGAAAAGAAAGTTGTAGTTCAAGTAGCTCCTGCAGTACGTGTTGCTTTAGGTGAAATGTTTGGGCTAAAAGCTGGTGAAAACGTTATTGGCAAAATCTATTCAGCATTAAGAAAAATTGGTTTTGACTTGATTTTTGATACAAATTTCTCAGCTGATTTAACAATTATGGAAGAAGCTACAGAATTTGTAGGCAGATTAACAAAAGGTGAAAACCTTCCGTTGTTTACTTCTTGCTGTCCTGCTTGGGTTAGATATATGGAAACTCAACATCCTGATATGTTAAATCATTTATCAACTTGTAAATCACCACAAGGTATGCTTTCACCAGTTGTGAAAGAACTTCTACCAAAATATCATGAAGGTTTCACAAAAGAAAATATTGCAGTTGTTTCAATTATGCCTTGTACAGGTAAAAAATATGAACGTACTCGTAAACAATTAATGCGTGACGGTAAACCTGAAACAGATGTTGTTTTAACAACTCAAGAATTTGCAAGAATGATTAAATCAGCAGGTATTGATTTTGCATCATTACAAGAAAAAAAAGCTGATTCTCCATTCGGTGAATATACAGGCGCAGGTACAATCTTTGGCGCATCAGGTGGTGTTGCTGAAGCTGCTGCAAGAACTGCTTACTACTTCGTTACAGGTGAAAACATTGGAAATGACGACATTAAAGAAATGCGTGGTGTTGATGCAAATTCTCGTTCAAAAACAGTTGAACTTGATATCAAAGGTACACATGTTGTTGTAAGAGTTGTTTCAACATTGAAAGAAGCTGAAAAAGCAATTCAAGAAATTAAAAATGGCACAGCTAACTTCCAATTACTAGAAGTTATGGCTTGTCCAGGTGGTTGTGTAAACGGTGGTGGTCAACCAAGAAGTTGTGAAGATGCAAAAATTAAGGTTGAACGTGCTGAAGGTCTTTACGAAGAAGATGCTAATCTTAAATTAAGACACTCACATGAAAACCCTGATATTATTAGAATTTATAAAGATGATTTAGAAAAACCAAATTCTCATATAGCTCATGAGTTGTTGCATACAACTTACGCTGATGAAAGAACAGGTTCGTATAAAGATATAAACTAATTAATGTTAAAAGAGATGGCGAGTTGTTAAAAACAACTCGCCTTTTTTATTTGTAAATAAATGTAAATTCAAATTTGTAGCACCTAAAAATCAAGTATAATCTTGGATATGATATCTTAGGATAGGATAGTATATGATAGTATAGCTAAAGTATGCTTTTTAATTTGCCGTTATTATACTAGTAGATAGTTATTTTGGAAAGGTCGTTTTATATGTCAATATCTGTGAATGGTGGTAATACTACTCAAAAACTATTAAAAAATAATGGTATTCAAGAACAAGATAATAAACATGTAAAAAATGAAAAATTAGAAAAAAACAAAACCGAAATGGTAGAGTCGGATGATTCTCAAAATACAAAATATGAAATTGATGATTCTTCTGTTGACTTTAAAGATTTGGATAAAGCTGTTTCTAAAGGGAAAGAGCATATTACTTCCTTACAAAATATTTCTAACGAATTAAAATCTATCGATAATGAAATTAATAATCAAACAAAAGACTTAGAAAAAGATATTGACTCTGCAAAAGATACAGAAAAAGATGCTAAATCTCTTCAAGAAAAATTCAATAAAATTGAAGAGGAACTTGCTACAATAACGGTAAAAAGACAGAACCTTATTAATAAAAAAGAAAAGGGACAAGTGTTGTCTTCTTCTGAAAATTCAGAGCTTAAATCCCTTGACGATAAAGGTGTAGCTTTGCAAGGCAAAATTGCTGATTATAGCTTAGATGGTAAAAATATTGAGTCTACTGCGAAAAATGATTTAGCAAATATTAAAGATGGTAAAAATCTAAACTCTGAACTTATTGGAAAATTCAATACTTTTTCAAAAGAAATAAAGTCTGCAAGTGATTTTGGAGAAAATCTTTTTGCATCAGTATCAAAAATGGGTGATGTAAATTCTGCAAAATCTGATATTGGTAGAGCTGCTTATATTGGTGTTGCAACAATTTCTCAAGCTTCTTCAACTGGTTACGATTTACAAAATACTTCAAAATCAGCGAATGTTGATTTTGATGGAGCTTTAGATATTGCAGAAATTGCAAAATCTAAAGCAGAAGAAGTTGAATATAAGAAAAAACAAAATATAGATAATTAGCACAATAAAAAGAGTAGTTTTTCAACTACTCTTTTTTATTTGTAAATAAATGTAAATTCAAATTTGTAGTACCTAAAAATCAAGTATAATCTTGGATATGGTATCCTAGGATAGGATAGTATATGATAGTATAGCTAAAGTATGCTTTTTATATTGCCGATATATTTATTGTAATCGCATGTTTCATAGGAAGGATTGGCAATATGCAAATTAATAACAATTTTTCGTCAATAATTAAGAAAATTGCACAGAATTTTATAAACTCTAATTTTAATAAGTTGATAAATAATTCTTCTGGCTCTAATTTGAAAATGACGCAGCAAGATGACTCTAAAGATATGAAATATGTCATAGATAATGGTGGTGACAATAAGTACAAGACTGAATTAGACGACTTAAATAAAAGAAGAGATGAACTAGAAGCTAAGCAAAAAAATGGAGATGAATTAACAAGTGCAGAGTGTGCTGAATTAAATCAAACAATCGGCAAAATTCATCTTTTAGAGTCGCTTGTTGAAAATTCTGATAATATCAATGAAATATTAGATAATGCAATAGATAGTGTTAAAGATAATAGAAATTCTTTAACAGATGGTCAAGATATTAAAAAATCAAATGATGAAGAAAATTATTTGAACGATTTAAAAAATGGTGATGTAAAATTTGATAAGACCGATGATACAAATGGTAAAAATGGAAAGTATGATTTTGATAAATTAAATACTGAATATGAAAAACAAAAAGAAACTTTGGCTGAAATTCGAGATGAATTAGAAGGTATTCAGCAAAAACTTGGTATGCAAAAAAATAATTCCTTCAATCTTCAAAATATGTCAGAAAGTACAAACGAGGATATTTCTTCATTAAAAGCTAGTATTGAGGAAGCTCAAGCAAGATTAGAGGTGGTTCAAGAACGAAAAACTGAGCTTTCAGAAAAACAAGACAGTGGAAAAGAATTATCAAGTTCTGAACAGGCTGAGCTTAACAGCTTAATTGGTGAAGAAAAGTCATTGAAAGCTAATCTTTCATCTTTCAATACAAGATTAAACATTGCTGACGGTAAAGTCGGAAGTTTGATGAGCGAAATTAAATCTGATGAGTCTAAGAAAGAAAAATTGTCGGAAAAATTTACTAATTTTGCGTATGATATTTCTGATGCTAAAAAATCAGGTGATAATATGATAAGTATAGGTAAAACTAATTCTAAATCTAGCAATGATGAAGGACAGATTCTTATAGTCAAAGGCAGTGTCTTAAATACAAATTCTGGTTTGAGAGCTGATGATTTAAGAGAAACTGCTCAATTTGCAAATATTGATTTTAACGGCGCAACAGTATTAAATGGTATAAGCGTAGAAGATGCTAAGAAATTAGACAAATCTTTAGGTATAAAATAGTCAAAAAAAAAGAGTAGTTTTTCAACTACTCTTTTTATTGTATGTTTAAAATAATAATTATTTCAACATTTCGTTGATAGCTTTTGCTGCTCTTTTACCTGCACCCATAGCATTGATGGCTGTTGATGGACCTGTTGGTGCAACGTCGCCACCTGCATAGATGTTATTAATGCTTGTTTCACCAGTTTCTGCGTTGATGATGATATAACCTTTTTTATCGCAATCTAGTGATAAAGCATCTTGTACAGCTGAACGTTGAATGATTGGGTTTGGACCTGTACCTAAAGCAACGATTACTGTATCAACATCCATAATTTCGTGTTTGCCAGTTGGAACAGGTTTTCTTCTACCTGATTCATCAGGTTCTCCAAGTTCCATAATTTCAAGGTCTAAGCCTTTTACGTAACCTTCTTCGCCAATGATTTCATCTGGTGAACGAAGTAAGTTAAAGATAATGCCTTCTTCTTTTGCGTGTCTGATTTCTTCAAGTCTTGCAGGAAGTTCAGCTTCTGTTCTTCTGTAAACGATAGTTACTTCGTCAAAACCAACTCTTTTTGCTGTTCTTGCAGCGTCCATTGCAACGTTACCACCACCGATGATAGCAACTTTTTTGCCAACTCTCAATGGTGTCGGTGTGTTTTCGTCATTTGCGTGCATTAAGTTTACACGAGTTAAGAATTCGTTTGCAGAATATACACCGTTTAGGTTTTCACCTTTAATATTTAACATTTTTGGAAGACCTGCACCTGAGCAAAAGAAGATTGCGTCAAATCCGTCTTCTTTAAGTTGTTTGATAGTAATTGATTTACCAACGATAACGTTTTTCTTGAATTCAACGTTCATTTTTTTCAATGATTCGATTTCTCTATCTAAAACAGTTCTTGGTAGTCTGAAAGGTGGAATACCGTATCTTAAAACACCACCAAGTTTGTGAAGAGCTTCAAACACTACAACTTTGTGACCTGCTTTTCTAAGGTCAGCTGCTGCTGTAATACCTGCGCAACCAGAACCAACGATTGCAACTTTTTTACCTGATTCTTTGATTTCAACATCTTTAGCTTTTGTGTTGTCACCAACATATCTTTCTAAAGCGCCGATAGCAACTGGTTCGCCTTTAATACCAAGTACACAATTGCCTTCGCATTGTTTTTCTTGTGGGCAAACTCTACCACATACTGATGGTAGCATGCTTGATTGTCTGATAACTTCGCCTGCTCCCTCTAAATTATTTTCTTTTAATTCGTGGATGAATGCTGGAATATTAATATTTACAGGGCAACCTTGTACACATCTTGGATTTTTACAGTTTAAACATCTTGATGCTTCGTTTCTTACTTGTTCTGCTGTAAAGTTGTGTTGCACTTCTTCAAAATTCTTGTTACGAATATTGCTTGCAACTTCTTCTGGTCTTTGTCTTTCCATTATTTTATTACCTCTTTTTCGTTACTTTCTTTTATATGATTATTTTACCACTTCAAGCTGAAATAGTTGGTTTTAAACATGTAATCTACACAAAATTTAGCAAAACTTATTTATTCAATTTAACAAATTATATACTTGTGGTATAATCTCAACAAAAGAAGTATGAGGAAAAAGTATGACTATTGAATTAGAAAATAAACAAGCTTTAGTTGCAGGTGACGGTTCATTACCTGTTCAAATGGCAAAATATGCGAAAGAAAACGGTTTTGAAGTCGTTTGTATTTCATTATCAAGCGATAATTACAAAGAATTGAAAAAATATTGCTCAAAGGTTTATTCATACTCACCTTTGCAAGTTTCAAAAATTGAAAAAACTTTAAAAGAGGAACAAATTAAACAACTTACATTCTTGGGTAAAGTTCATAAAGGTTTATTACTAAAAAGACCTGCAATGATTGATTCAAGAGTTATTGAATTAATGGGCAAAGTTAAAAGATTAAATGATGACCAAGTTATGTTATTAATCATTGAAGAAATGGAAAAGCTTGGTATTACTATCTTAGATCAAACTATTTTTATCAAAAATTGTATGATTCCATCAGGGGTGTTGGGTAAAGTTCAACCAACTGAAGCTCAAAAAGAAGATGTGGATTATGGTTTTTATATGGCAAAAGAAATGGGTAGACTTGATGTAGGTCAATCTGTTGTTATTAAAGATAAAATGGTTATGGCTGTTGAAGCTATTGAAGGTACTGATAGATGTATCGAACGTGGTGCAAAGATTGCTAAAAATGGTGCGTCTATTATTAAAGTCGCAAAACCTTCTCAAGATAATAGATTTGATATTCCTGCAATCGGTCTTAACACTTTGAAAGTTATGAAAAAATACAAGGCTTCTTTAATTGCTCTTGAAGCTAATAAAACAATTATCGTTAATCAAAAAGAAGTTGTAGATTTTGCAGATAAAAACAATATCGTTATTATGGCAGTTTAATTATGAAAAAACTATTTATAATTACAGGTGAATATTCTGGTCAAATGCACGCAACAAGAGTTGTTCGTGAATTAAAAAAGATGAATCCGAATATTCAGATTGAAGGTATTGGTGGCGAAGAATTAGAAGCTGAAGGTGTTAAACTTTTTGCTAATCATTCAAAAATGTCTGCAATGGGTCTAACTCCTCAAATCGTTATCAATCATTTAAAATTAGGTAAAAATCTTGTAGATTATTTGTTAAATGATTATAAGCCTGATGCAGTTTTGTTGATTGATTATGGTGTGTTTAATCTAAAAATTGCTAAACATATTCGTGGTAAAGGAATTAAAGTGTTTTATTACATTCCTCCACAAGTTTGGGCAAGTAGAAAATATCGTATCAACAAAATTAAAAAATACGTAGATAAAGTATTTTGTATTTTTCCATTTGAAAAACACATGTACGATTCTTATTCTATAGATAACACCTATGTTGGACATCCACTTATAAAACAACTTCCTGAAAAAGCAAATAGAGAAGAATTTTTTGCAAAACACGGTTTGGATGTTAACAAAAAACTCGTGTCAGTTTTTCCAGGGTCAAGAGTTTTTGAACTAAAATTTTTAGCAAATATTTTTATCAAAACTGCAAAATATCTTAAAAACAAGCATCCTGAATTGCAATTCTGTATTTCGCATGCACCTAATTTAAAAGATGATGTTTTTGATAAATATTTAAAAGGTACTGACTTTAAAGTTATCAAAGGTGAAAACCAAGCTTTGTTAAGTGTTTCAGATGCATTAATTTTAGCATCAGGTACAGTTGCTCTTGAAGCAGCATTATACCAAACTCCAATGATTATTGCGTATAAAGGTCCTTGGTTCTTCTATTTGGTATATCTTTTAGTAAGATGTATAGATAGGGCATCTTTGCCAAATATTATTACAGGAAAAGATATTGTTCCAGAATTCTTGCAGATAGGTGTTAAACCTCAGAAAATGGGCTATCAAATTGAAAAATATTTATATGATTCAGAACATAGAAAAGAAACAATTGAAGCATTAGGTGAAGTTAGAGAATGCTTAACGGATAAGTGCTCTGCTTATGAAGTTGCAAGTGAATTAAATAAAGAATTATCAGAAAATGCCTAAAAACGCTTATATTCACATTCCTTTTTGTAAATCAAAATGCAATTATTGTTCGTTTACATCCTTTGAAACGACTGATTTGATAAAGGATTATTTGCTTGCTCTAACAAAAGAAATTCAGCATTATTATAACGGTGAAAAGCTTAATACTCTTTATATTGGTGGTGGTACGCCATCTTTGATGAATGCAGAACAAGTTAAATCAATTGTTGATATGTTTGATTTTGAAGATGATGCAGAAATTACGATTGAGGCAAACCCTAACGATGTAACTGAAAATTTTTTAAAAAGAATTTTCTCTGCTGGCGTAAACCGTTTGAGCATGGGGGTTCAGACTTTTGATGATGATATATTAAAAATCATTGGACGACGTCATACTTCAAGGGAAGCTTTGAATGCTCTTGATATTGCAAAGAACGTTGGTTTTAAAAATGTTTCTATAGATTTTATCTACGGTTTACCTAATCAGACTATGGATAAGTTTAAATCTGATATTGGAAAAGCTGTTACTCTCCCTATAAAACATATTTCTTTTTATGGATTAAAAATAGATGAAGGATGTAAATTTGCATTGAATATGCCTAAAAATCTTCCTGATTCTGATATGCAAGCTGATATGTATGAATTTTTATGTGAATTTTTACCTAAAAATGATTTTGAGCATTATGAGATAAGTAATTTTTCTAAAAAAGGTTTTAATTCACGACATAATTTGAATTACTGGGATAATAATACTTACTACGGTTTTGGTGTTTCAGCTCACGGTTTTGATGGGGAAAAACGATATTCTAACAAATGCAACTTGAAAGAATATTTAAAAAATTCTATAGAGCATGAAAGTGCTGTTGTCCTTTCAAAACAAGAAAAGTTAGAAGAAGAAATATTTTTAGGTTTTAGAAAAGCTTCAGGTATTAATGTTGAAAGAATAAAACAACTTTATGGTTTTGATTTTGAAAAAGAATTTAAAAATATTTTAGAAAAATATAAAGAATATTTTATAAAAACTGAAAGAGGTTATGCCTTTGATACAAAAGGCTTTTTGATTAGTGATTTAATACTTTCAGAATTTATGTTTGATTAAAAAAATAGTGGCGAGCCAACGGCTCGCCACTATTAAAAACGTTAAAATCTACTTAGCAGCTTTTCTAATCAATTCTTCTGCTGCTGATTTTGCAAAAGATTCGGCAGTTTGTGTTGCAATTGATTTTGCACCTTCTCCGATTGCTTTACCAATTTTTGCCCAAGCACTTTCTTTTGGTTCTTCTTTTTTCTTTGTTGATAATTCAAATTTATCAGCTTCTAATTCTCTAAGTTGAGCTTGTCTGAAATAATTAATTGGCGCTGTGTGATTACCATTTTTTTCAGCAATTTGAGCTTGAAAACTAATGTTTGAAATACCTGATACCATAACCTAAACCTCCAATAGAATATAACCATAAAACCACTACATTTATATAAAGTATTTTTCTTTCAAAAAATTGCTTTTTTATTATGATTTTTGTTGATTTTTGTAATAATTTTTAAAAACAAAATGACCAACTATAGTTGGTCATTTTTGAATATTTAAAAATTCTTATTAGCCAATGATTTCCCATTTAGCACCACTTTTACAAGTGCCAGATTTTGCACCATTATTCATGCCTTGCATTAATTCTCTAATTTCTTCTTCTCCAACTTCACCTTCTGAAAAGTTTACTTTGATGTTAGGAACTTTTGCTTCTGTTTTAGGAGCTTCATTTGGAGCAAATTGGAAGTACAATTGACCATTAGCATCTTTTTCAGGTAAAGGTTTCATTTCGCCATTATTAGTTTTTCCTAATTTAGCTTTTGCCCAAGTTGTTAAACTTGTAACCCCTTTATCAATTGTGTCGCCACCTTTAAATGCTAGGTTTTTAAGTTTGTCTGTAAATGTTTTTGGGTCTTTAACTTCTTTTAAAACCCCAGTTTTTACTCCTGCATATAGTGCGATTGCAGTAGCTGCAGCTGTAACTAATCCTGCAATAATACCTTTTTTTACAGCACTAGATTTTTTCTTAGAAGTTTCTTCTGCTTGTTGAGGAGTTCCTTGGAAATTTACTGTTTGAGGTTGATATGTATAACCTTGAATTGCTGGATATTGAACTCCATTATTTAAAATACCATTGTATTGACCAATTGAACTGTTTAAACCTACTACCATAAAAACCACCTTTAAAAACTTAAACCATTACCTACATATATATAAAGTTCATGATTCTTAAATAATTGCCTTTTTTATTGGCATGTTTGAGCTTTTATTACAAATTTGTTACAAAACAAAGAAGAATGTAACCGAAATCACATTCTTCTGAGTGTTAATTATTTAGTTATTGGCTGAATTTCATAATTAAGCTTTTGGAGCTTCATTTGGAGCAAATTGGAAGTACAATTGACCTGTAGCATCTTTTTCAGGGAATGGCTTCATTTCACCTTTGTTAGTTTTTGATAAAAGATTTTTGCCTTTGCCGATTACCCAATCAACACCTTTTTTAACGTATGAACCACCTTCAAATGCTAAGTTTTGAAGTTTTTCTGTCCATTTAGAAGCGTTTTCAACTTTAGTTAATTTACCAGTTTTAACACCTGCATAAAGAGCTGCTGCTGCAACAGCTAAACCTGCGATAGTACCGATGATACCTTTTTTAGCTACACTACCTTTTTTCTTACCTGCAATTTCTACTGAATCTGCTTGAGCACCAGTGAAATTAGATGGTGTTTGCATATATTGTCTTGCATTTTCTGTTGCTTGTGGACGAGCGCCGAATGAAACATTTGAATAACCGATTGAATTAACCATAACCTAAACTCCTATAAACTAACTTTTAACTACCTACATCCTTATAAAGTATTTTTCTTTTTAAAAATTGCTTTTTCTTTTAAATTTTGCTTAATATAACTTTACATTTTGGCTCAAATATGGAATATTTCCGTATCTCGTGTAATCATGTTATACAGAAAGGGACGTATGGGAATTTTTGACAAAGCTAATTTAATAGAGCTTACTCAAGAAGATTTGCAGGATGCAAAAACAACGGCAGGTTTATTCAAGGATGAATTTGTTAAGCGTAGGGCATTTGCAAATGTTATTGCTGCTCGTTGTGCTTTAAAGCTTTTATTCTCATTAAATATTGAAGCCACTAATCTATATAGCATGTATTCAATCAATAAGGTCCTTGAAAGATTGGATATTGCTGATGTATATGCAGGTTCAATTAGAATAGATGCTAGACTAGTTGATGATGCTAATAATATTTTTATTCCTAAATCTCATTTTGAATTAGGTATCACTCCTGATTTATACCTTATTTTAAAGCTTGAAAAAGGTATGCAGGGTGTTGAATTTTTAGGTTGTATAAACCCTGATGAAATGGATAAATCAAGAGAAAATAAAGATTACTATTTTGTTGATGAAGATTTACTTTATAACTTAAAAATATTCAAGAATTTAGTAAAAAATAACCAAGGTAAATTGGATTATGTTCCTACTCAAGAAGATATAGAAAGAGCTGAAAATCTTATCGTGCCTCTTGAAGATGGTGATATTTATAATGCTGATTATGAATTTTTAATGAAGCAATTGGCATTTAATCCTGAGCTTAGAAAGAAAACTGTTGAATTTGAAAACTTTGAATTTGTTTCTCAAAAAGTTGTAACAGAAGAAACCGTTTATGGCGATTCTGTTTTAGGACTTGTTGGTAGTGAAAAATTGTATGATAGAAATGAATTTTCAACTGACATTGATTTAGAAGATTTGTCTGATTCTACTGTAGATGATTTTGTAGAAAATTTTGATGAATCGTCTGCCCAAATTCCCGAAATGAATGAGTTTACTGGAGAAGTTTCATTAGATGATGCATTGAGTCAAATGGATGACAATTTTGGATTAAATCAAGATGAAAAATCTCCTGAGATTATCGAAATGGAATCTTCTGATGATGAACATTTTCAAGAAAAAGGTCTTGATGAAGAAGCATCAGAAAATTTAGATAACTTAATTAATGATGTTTCTGAAATTACTGATTATTCGGAAACAGAACCGATAGTAGATACAGAAGAACCGTTAAAAATGCTTGATGATTCATCTTTGGATGAACAGTTAATGTCTTTTGATAACACCGAGGACGACGATGTAGATGAGCCTTTAATGGAAATGTCTTCAAATGATAATGTTCAACCTTTAGAAATTTTAGAAGAAGACGATGAAGATGACGAATTGCCAATGTTGTCCGAAGATAATTCTAATTCTTATCAGGAAAATGTTATGAGTTTTGAGGATGAAGATGCTGACGAAGATGAGGATGAATTTTCAAATAACCAACAAGAACAAGGTATCATTGAGTCATTACCAGAGTTAGACGAAGATGAAATGGACGATGATGATTTAGACTTTTCTTCTGTCGATGAAAATGCTCCTATCAATTTTGATGACGGAGATGATATTGATTTAGATATGGATGGATTACCTGATTTAGAAGGTTTTTCATTAGATGATTCTGTTGATGAAGAAGAAACTTCTGAAATTGAAGAAAGTTTAAAAGAAGAAGAAGTTGAAGATAACGAAGAGGATTTACCATTTGCAGAAGTTTCTGAAACTCCTTCTCAAGCTCATTCAGAAGAAGAAATAAAACTTCTTGATGACGATACTGATATTGCTGATTTACCTGCTTTAAAAATCTTTGAAGAAAATCCAGAAACATTTAAAAAGAAAATGTACAAAGCTCCTGCTATAGATGATATTGACATGAAAAATGTTAATTTGGATGATTTTGACGATTACGAAAATGAAGACAAAGAAGAGGAAGCTCGCAAATCAAAAGAACTTGACGAGATGATGTCTGATTTAGATAGTATTTTAAATAGTGAAAACATATCTTTAGATGGCGTGGATGATATTCTTACGGATGAAGAATTAACAGAAAGTTTAAAACAAATAGAAGCAGAACAAGAAGCTGAAGCAAAGAAACAATCAATGGAAGAATTGGGTGTTGTAAATGAATCGTATGAAGAAAATACAACTCCTTATCAAGAAAACTATCAAGAAATGGAAATTTCTGAAAATTCTCCATCTTTAAACCAAGAACAAAATTCTGACGGAGAAAATGTTGAACAAAATGAGAGCATGAGCTTAGATGATTTTCTAAATTCATCCTTCAATGATATGAGTACAAACCCAGAAAATAATGTTAATATGGATACTAATCAAAGCCTTGATTCGATTTATCAAGCAGAAAATAGGGATATTAATAAACCTTTAGGTGAGGAAAGTCCTGAAACATTACTTACAAATGAGGCAACAATGGTAGATAATTCAGCAAATTTATATAATGATGAAACAGATGCATTGAATAACGAGGTGAAAGAAAAACCAAAATCGAAAGCTCCTCAGTTAATGGTTGTTTTGGTGATTATGATGTGTGCTTGTCTTTATGTAAATAAAGATATTATTATGGATAATTTAAACATTCAATTCCCATCAAAACCTGAAGAACCTGCAGCTCCCGAGTTTGATATAAATAGTTTAAAAGAACCAACACCAGCTGAAGCAACTCCAGAAAGTCCAATTCCGAGCATTCCTCAACCAACTGATATGCCAGATGCTCCTCCTGCAACTCCTGCTGAATCAGCACCTGTTGCACAAACTCCATCTGCTCCTCAACCTGGTGTCGTTCCTCAAAATTCTTCAAATAAAATTACTAAACTTTCTTGGGAAGTTCCTGAAAGTATGGCAAATAATCAAAAAATTAGAAAATACCTTCAAATTGCAGGTAGAACTCTAAAATTATCTTTACAAAATGATTTATTAGTTGCAACAGAATTGCCATTTTCAAATAGAGTTATGATTGATTTAAGAATTGCACCTTCTGGTAATTTAATTTCAACAGATTTTGTAATTTCTAGTGGTTCTAAACAAATTGATAATATTGTGTTACAAAGTGTTAAAGATACTTTAAAATACGTCAGACCACCAATGGGCGAAATTCAATCTCCAAATTCTAACTTTACTTTAATTATTAATTTCTAGGTTTGTGTTATTATATTCTTGTGAGTATTTTGCTTAGTTGAGAGTTTTAAGTTGGAATTATCACAAGAACATATTGAATTACTAGAGAAATATATTAAATCCGACAGAAAATTTGTCGGCAATGAAGACTTGTATGAAGATTTTTTTGCAGAGGCTTCAAATCGTGCTGTATCGTTGTTGGATTCAATTACAGATATGTCTGCAATTGCTCCATATCTTAAAAAAGTCGTTTCTACTTCAATAATAACTGTTCTTAAAAATCAAGGTAGAGTTAGAAGAACTCACGATAATTTTGTTCCAACAAACGAAATTTCTTTAGATGATAATTATCCTCAACAGGCTAAAAATTTCCAATCAACTCCTGTAACTTATGATTTTATAGATGTTTCTCCCAATCCAGAAGAAATAGCTGTTCAAAAAGATATTTTACAAAGAGTTTATGATGCTGTTATGTTTGCTCATAGTACAAACATAGCTAAACAATTTTTAGATTTATATGATTTAAGATATGTTCAAGGTAAAAAACAAGCCGAAATTGCAAAAATTTTAAACCTATCCCAATCAGAAGTATCTAAGCGATTGTTTGAATTGATGGAACAAGTTAAAATAGCATTAGGTGTATAGGTGAGGTTTAGAATATGATTTGTCCGAAATGTAAAAAAGAAATACCACCTAATTCAATTAACTGTCCTCACTGCAACGCAAAAATTGGGACTATTTGTAAAAAGTGCAATACTTATAACTTTATTTATAACAAGGCTTGTATTGAATGTGGTACGGAGCTATTAAAGTTCTGTCCTGAATGTAAGTCTGCAAACTTCCCTACAGCTAAGCAATGTAGAAAATGTGGATATGATTTTACTCAAAATAATACAAAAAATATCAAGCCGTCAAAAAAGGTTTTAAACAATCAAGACTCTTCAACGCTTATTCCTCCAAAGCAATTTGTAGTGCCACACTTAGAACAAAAAGCTCCAAAACATGAGTTGCCAAAAACTCTAAATTTGAATAAGAAAAAAGGGTTTGAGTTACCTGATGTTGCAAAATCTAATGATGATTTATTATCACCTGTTAAAAAGTTTATTGATGATTCTCGTAAGCCTATCGCAAATACTAGAAGAACGCTTGAAAGCAAGAATAATTTAAAACTCTCAACAAATAAAAATTCTGTAAGTAATGAATTACAACAGCAAATTTCAATGCTTCAAAATCAATTATCTGGTTTGCGTGATCAGTTAGATATGTTGCCATATCAACTTGGTCAAATTGGCGTTGAACCTCTTGAAGAAGCTGAATTGAAAGTTAAAAATGATGAAAATCTTCAACAAGAAGAGGAAAAGAAAAACAAGCCGAAAGTTGTTAAACCAAAACAACAAATTTCTTTAAAAGATAAGCTTGAACAAAAGATTATTGAAAAGAAAAAACACTCTCAACAAAAAGCAAAACAAAAAATTAAAGGTATTTTACCGTTAAAGCAAAATCAACTTCCAAACAGACATAATGCTACAACAATACCGTTTAAAAGTTTGCCTGAAATAAAAATTAAAAGAAAAAAAGAAACTCCAAAAGAAGAAGTTAAAAAATCTGAAATCAATGTTAAGTATGCGCCAAGTTTGTTTACTCAACAAAGTGCAAAGAGCGTTCTGATTAATTTAATTTTAAATACAGATGTAAAAATTATAGGATTGAATGGTAAACGTGGCTTGGGTAAAAATATTGTCTTAAAAGCGACTATGAACGAGCTAAAAGACAATCAATTAGTTTGGTTAATTGGTAAGGGTGGTCCTACAACTCAAAACACTCCTTTTGGTTTATTCCAAGATATGCTTTTGAGCTTCTTTAATTTGCCAAATTTCTGCGTTGATATTGAGCAGTTGAAAAAGGATTCCTTCTCATTCTTTAAACAAGAATTTTCTTCACTTTCTGTTTCAGAAATTTCTGACTTGATGAATTTCTTGTATCCTCAAAATGTTGATTATTATGAAAATATTTTCAAAAATAAAGTTAGAACTTTCAATTTGTTAAAGAAAGTCTTTGAAGTTATTTCATCAAGAGTTAAGACTATTTTTGTTATTGATAATTTAGAATATGTTGATGCTACTTCTTATGAATTTTTGAAATTATTAATTTCTTCTGAATTTAACGTAAATAGTGCAAAATTTTTGGTATTATTCAGTGATGATAAGTCTGTTAAAAATTATTTATATGCAGAAGATTTAAAAGATTCTGATTATACAGACATATCATTAGTTCCGTTTAATGATAGCCAAACAGATACATTTATAGATAGTTACAATCCTTTGTTTGCAACAACAACCCAATCTATGCGTGAAAATATTCAAAATGTTTCGGGTGGCAATCCTGCACATATTGAGCAAATTCTTAATTTAATGCTTGATACAAGCAGAAATTATATTAATTTTACTTTGCCTGAATCATTTGAGGATGTCGTTAGAACACGTTTAAATATTCTTAAAAAAGAAAATATTATGTGTTATGAAATCCTTGTTGCTTGTGCAACGTTAGGGTTAAAATTCTATCCTGTTCTATTAAATCAGCTATTTAAGGTTGATGATAGAACATTTGTGGATTTGTTTGGTAGCTTAATTAGATTAAACTATATTACACCAGTAAATGAGTTAGCTTATGAATTTAAGAATGTAGGTTTATGGAAAGCTATTCTAAATATTACTAAAAATGAACGAGCTTTCTTAAATCTAAACAAGAAATTATTCGCAATCTTATCAGAATTTACTTTATCATCACACACATTGTTAGCGCAATTAGCATTGAATATTCACCAAAAACTTCCAGCTTTGAATATTTGGTCAGATGTTGTTAAATTGTCTGCATATTTAGGCGACGTGAATATGTATGTTAAAGCTCAACAAATGTCTTTGGTTTTAGTAAAAAATATTCAAGGTGCTAATAGTTCTCTTATTATTAATAATATTCATGAAAGATTGGGTAAAATCCTTTCATATTCAAAACCAAAAGTCGCAGCTGATTATTTGAATAAAGCTATAAAAACAGTTGTAAAACTTGATGATCCATTAAAAATGTTTGAATTGAATGCATATTTGATTGATTGTTATACAAAAATGCATAATTATCACGGTATTGTTAGTTGCGTTAATTTTGCCGTGGATAATGTTGATGATTCGCATGAACTAGAAATCGCAATGTTGAAATCAAGAAAACTTTATCCATTATTGAGAATTGGTAATTATGGCGAAGTTATTGAAACTATTGATATAGAAGTTATGCCAATATTGGAAAAATATCTTGATACAACAAAACCACATGACGTTATTTCTATAAAAGATTTATTCTCAACTTGGTTAAAAACATATTTAATTTTAACTGAAGCTTTATGCTTACAAGGTGATAATCGTACATTTAGTATTATCGAAACAATTTTTGAAATTCTTCTAAAAAATAAAGTTTCAGATAAATTGTATATCGCAAAATTGAAACTTATCCTTGCTTTGGGTTATACGTTAAGAGGTAATACAGAGGAATCTGAAAAAGTTATTACAGAGGTTTCTGAAACAAATCCTGATGAAGTTTTAGATGACGCTTCTATTATTAGAATGAATTTAATTCATATTCTAAATATGATATTTAGTGGAAAATTCGAAGGCTTACAGGAAGATTTATTTAATCTTGTAGCTTTTGTTAATAATGTCGATGACAAGATTACTAAGAATATTTTGAAAGCTCTTTTAGGTAAAGTTCTAAAAGAAAATAAAAAATACAAAAAAGCTTTAGCAATTTATTCAGAAGAAATTTCATATTTTGCAAATGAAAAGAATGCTTTAGGTGTTCTTCTATGCTGGTATTTGATTTCAGAAGTAACCTTGATTACAGAAGGTCCTAAAAAATCTTTAGAATTTGCGTTAAAAGCTCTTGATATTTCGCAAAGTCCAAAAATTCAAAACTTCTATTTTATAATTGCATTAAACAAAGTTATTGCAAGAACTTATCTTGTTTTAGGCGATTTGGATAGTGCTAGAATTTATATCGAAAGTGCAATTGGTATCGCTCGTCAATTTGATATGTTAGATATGCTTTGTGAGTTATATATGCTTTACGGTAGATATTTACACGAAATGGTGGGAACTAATGAAAAAACTGCAAGAGATTACGCTGTAAGTTCATTTAGAATGTATGATAAAGCTTATAATTTAGCACACAAGATTAACAATGTAGTTATTGCAAATACTGTTATAAAAGCTAATGCAGAACTTCGCCGTGATTGCCAAAAACGTGGTATAGACCTTTAATTTAAAGGAATTTTTACAGTAAAGTTTGCGCCTTTGTTTAATTCACTTTCAAGTGTGATTTTTCCGTTATGCATTTTTACAAACTCATTTGTGATTGTCAAACCAAGACCTGTTGAACTTTCTTTTTTGATGCTGTAGTCTTTGATTTGGGTAAATTTTTTGAAAATCTTTTTCTGATTTTTCTTTTCTATTCCAATGCCGTTATCTTTTATAGAAATTTGTGCGTTTACGTCATCTTTTTGGATTGTGATAAAGATTTCATCTTTCGTAAATTTTATAGCATTACTTATTAAATTAAATAAAATTTGTTTGATTTTTAGATAATCTGCGCATATTTCAAAATCTATAACATTTTTTTTTAGTTTAATATTTTTTTGCTTGAATAGGGGATACAATGTGTTTAATACTTCATCTATTGCCATAGAAATATTGAAGCTTTGTTTGATTAAATGTGTTGAATTTGCTTCGATTTTTGAAATATCAAGGATTTCGTTAATCATTTCCAAAAGATGCAGTGATGAGGTTTGAATATTATTGATAAATTCTAGTTGTTTATTATTTAGTTCTCCAAGTTTTTTATTTTGAAGTAAATCAGCATATCCAATTATAGCGTTTAATGGTGTTCTTAGTTCGTGTGAAACATTTGCTATAAATTCTGTTTTTATCTGTTCTGCATTTTTTGTTTCATTTACAGCTTTTGATAAAAGTTTTACTTGGCTTTTAAAAACTTCTGATAATTCTTTGTCTTTGATTTTGTAGCTCAAAATGCTTGTTATGGCTTTTAAAATAGCTTTCTCTTCTTTAGAAAAATTTTTGCCTTCAAAAACAACAAGACCATATACAATATTTTTTACCTTTAAATAAGTAATAAAATGGTTTTGTGAAGAAATTTCTTTCGATTGCTCAATCTCTTCTTTAAATAATTTTTTTGTCAGGATATTTGAAATTTTTAGCTCTTCTTCTTTTGGGTAAATTTTTTCCAAAACTTCTGGGGAAAGCATATAAATATTGGCGTTATCAAATTTTACAACACTTTTAATCTTATCAAAAGTTTCTTCTGATAAAATTTCATTTTCTTCGAAAAGCTTTGGAATTATTTCTAAAAGAGAGTTTTTATTTGTCTGCATTTTCTACGTATCCGATATATGGTAAATTTCTATAAAATCCCATATAATCTAATCCATAGCCAACAACGAATTTGTTATCAATAATAAATCCGTGATAATCAGCATCTACATCTGTTTGTCTTGAAACTTTTTTATCAAGAAGAGAACAGAATTTTGTTGATTTTGTCTTAAAGTTAAGGTCGATAAAGTCAAGCAAGAACTTGGCTGTTAAACCTGTATCAATAATGTCTTCAACAATTAACACGTTTTTACCATTCAAATCTGGAAGTGAAATATCTACTGCGTTAACTTTTCCTGATGATTTAAAACCGTGACCATAGCTTGATAATCTAATAAATTCCATACATATTGGCATTGTTAATCTTTTTGACAAATCAATTGCAAAATATACGGAGCCTTTTAACACTGCGATTAAGTACACTTCATCGCCTTTGTAAAAAGCGTTCAATTCGTCTGCCAATTCTTTTATTCTTGTTTGAAGTTGTTCTTCTGTATATAAAGTTTTTAAATCACTAACTTGTAACTCTAACATTTTATGCCTCACTTTTTTCTAATGATAGCACATAATTTGGTTTTGTCATAACTTTAATTTTTTCACTTATACCGTAACCTATAGCCCATAAAACTTCAGAGTTTTGACATAAAAATAATAAGGTACTTCTTTCATGAGCTTTAATTTTTTTTGAGTTTAAATATTTTTTTAATTTCTGAGTACCTTTCATTCCAAGTGGCTGAATAAAATCACCTTCTTGTCTTTCTCTTAAGGTAAAATTGAAGGGCTCTTGCAATTCCACGAATGCACACAATTCCTCGTCATCTGGATACTTGTTGAATGCATTACGATTATATTTTTTTATCTTAAAAATATAATCATCAATTTTATATTCACCTTCTTTATTGATTTGTACAACTTCATTTGTAGGTTCAACTTTTGAAATGACTTCAATTTCTTCTGTCGAAACAAATAGCCATAAATCAGTTGTTAATGAGTATTTTACTCCACAATCTATATTAGAATTCTTTTTTATAAAGTCTAAAACTTCATTTATTTTTTTAGAATCATAATCTAAATTATTTTTTGTAAATATATCTAAAATAATTCTTTTTTTTGTTTCATCAGAGCTTGTTAAGAAGTCTGCTGTTGATATTTTATTATCTTTTAATATATTTGAGTATGTTTTTTCTAAAATCTCGTTAATAAGAGTTTCATTTTCTTCTGCAAGAATTGATAAATTATTAATAGCGTCAATGTATTTTGGGTTAATTTTTTCAAATTTTGGTAAAATTTCATTTCTGATGTAGTTTCTATTGTAATCGTTTTCAAAATTTGTGCTATCAGTAACGAAATTCAGGTTGTTTGATTGACAATATTTTTCAATTTCAGCTCTTGAAATATTGATTAACGGTCTTAAAATATAATCTCTTTTTTCTTTAATTGAGACTAAACCTTTTACACCTGTACCTTTTATAATACGATAAATGAGTGTTTCAACTCTATCATTTTTGTTATGTGCAAGTAAAAGTGCGTTTGCATTGCTTTTGTCTTTGCAATCTTCAAAAAATTCATATCGTAATTCTCTTGCGTTTGTTTCGGTTTGCTTTTCTTCTGCAGAAAGCGTTTCTGTTAATATTTCAAGATTTCTTTCTCTTGAAAACTTTTTGCAAAATTCCATATCAGCTAAAGAGTGTTCACCTCTCCAATTGTGGTTAAGGTGACACAAAACAAGTTTGAAACCGTATTTTTGAGATAATTTGTATGTTATATCACATAGGCAAACAGAATCTGCTCCACCTGAAAATCCTACAAGAAGAGTTTTTTCTTTGCTTAGTAAATCATATTTGTCTAAGATTTTTTCTACTGTTTCTAACATTGAGCTTTATTTAGTTCGTTAATAATACCTTGCTTGATTTCAACAGCGTCAACGCCTAAGTGTTCAAGTGTTTTCATTGCAACTGAATCAGGTACCATCGTTATGGCATCTAAAATATGATAGGCTTCTATACGTTTTTTATTTTCTTTTTTAGCTGCTGTCCAAGCTAATTCAAGAATTTTCTTTGCATTATTTGTAAATGTGATTTCGCCTTCTGTATAGTCGTTACCCAAACCTACAAAGTTTTCTATCGTTAGTCTTACATCTTTTATTGTTATTTCTAACTCCGTAAGAACTCTTGCTGCGATATTTGAACTTTCGCCCAAAATACCAACTAAGAACATTTCTGTACCTACAACATTTTTACCAAGTCTGTGTGCTTCTTGTTTAGCTAATTTCATAATAGTTAAACTTTCACTCATAGAGTGTTCAATTGGTTTAAGAATTGCTTCTTTAAGTTTTGAGTCATCAACTTTCATAGATTTGAAAATGTCGTATGCAACACCTTTTTTAACTTTTAACATTCCAAGAATAACATGCTCTGGAGTAACTTCTGATGAACCTAGTTCTTTTGCTATCTGTAGAGCATTATTCATTATAATAAATGCGTTAGGTGTGAAAACGATTTGGTGTCCTTCAAATTCAGCTTGTCTTGAAGAAGTTTCTTCTATTTTTCTATCAAATTCTTCTGAAGTCACCCCGTTTTCTGTTAATATTTTTGATAAATCAGAGTCTTTATTTTCTAAAATTGCAGAAATAATTTGGTCTGTACCTAAAATTTCGTATTTTGAAGCATGAAGTTTTGATACAGCTTTATCAAAGATTTTTGAAGCTGTATCACCATCAAAAAGTCTTTCAGCTGTTCTGTATTTTTCTTCTTCAGCTGTTAGTTCAAATTTTTCGGGGTGTTCTAATTTTTTGATTTTCTTTTGTACTAAACGTTTTAGCAAATCTTCTGCTTGAGCTGTATTAAATTTAAATTTTTCTAAAATTCTTCCAATATAAGAATTTTTATTTTCTAATGCTGCTAGAAAAATGTGTTCATATAAAACAAGTTCATTGTTAGAACGAGTTGCTAATTCCATAGCAAGTTTTAGTAAATTCTTTGAAGATTCGCTAAATTGAGGATTTGATTTTGGGTTTGCCATTTTTTCAAAACGTAATTTTTCCTCTGTTGCTTCATGAAACTTATTGTAGTCAATATTGTACATTTTAAAGATTTTCAAGGAAATACCTCTAGCTTCTTTTATGATTGCTAGAAATATATGTTCAGGCTGAATTAAAGAATTCTGCATTTCTTTAGCTTCTTTTTGTGCCTGAGTAACTACGTTTATTGCTTTTTCGGTAAACTTTTCAAACAATTTTTATTCCTCATCTAAACTTTCAATATAATCAGAAACTCTTTCAAATTCGTCATCATCTTCAATTGTTTCGAAAGAATAACCCGTTCCTTCTTGTATTAATTTCATTAATACGATTTCAGAACCATTTTCTTCTTTGTCTTTTTCGTCCCCTGGCAATAATAGTGCGTATTCGCTACCTTCAAATTGAACGATGTCAAATAATTCAAATTTGATTAAATTACCGTTTTCATCAAGTGTTTCGATGATGTGTTTTTCTTCTGCCATTTTATTATCTCACTTTCTTATTTACTTAGGTACTGTTCCAGTATAATACAAGCACTTTCAATATCAACTAGCCCCTTGTTTTTTCTGAAGTCAATTTTTTTATTTCTTAAATTTTCTTCAGCTAAATCGCTTGTTAGTCGTTCGTCTTCCATAATAACATTGAAAGAGTCTTTGAAATGCTCAGCAAAACCTAAACAGTCTTGTGCTTGATGACCTTGTGTGCCGTCCATGTTTATTGGAAGCCCTACGACAATTGTTTCTACTCGATTGTCTTTTGCAATTTTTTTTATCTGGTTAATTGCATCTTCTTCAGGTTTTCGAGATATAAAAGAATGTGGTGTTGCGATTACGTGCAAAAAGTCGCTTAATGCTATTCCTATTCTTTTTTCTCCGACATCAAGTGCCATTACTTTATCCATTATTCTTGAACCCAAGCCTTTTCGATTTTTTCTATAACTTTTTCTGCTTGTGCTTTTGTTATAGTGATTTCGTCTTCATAGTCTGAGTTTCTTCTGAATAAATTTGCTGTTTTTTTTGTTTCATCAAGCTTAAATTTGATAGAAACATAGTATTCGTAAATACTTTTTCTAATGATGTTTTTGAATAATTCGTGTTTTGCGTCTTCATCAAAGTATAGCGCATAGAATAATTCTGCTAAATTCTTTTCATTAGCTAGGTATTTCAAATATGCAACATTCATTATTCTCTTTGACCAAATTTTTTCTTCATCTTTGTCGATTAATTTGCTCAAATCATCTTCAATAGTTTCATCTAAATCAATAGTATAATCGTCTTTTTTAAAGTGGTTATTCAATTTTTCTGTGAAATCATAGAATTTTACTGAAAAATCTGTATCAATAAACCATTTTTGTGTTTCTTCTGCAAGACAAATTTTATCTAATTCTTTTTTTGTTAAAGTTTTCTTTTCAAATTTGTCTTCTAACATATATTGCATAGGAACTGGTTCTGTTGG